>Ga0213830_1000107_pt1 | contig 141823 bp, 123 predicted proteins | sample SWATP11_FD_161661 | JGI IMG/M metagenome (GOLD analysis project Ga0213830, IMG submission 161661) | Coastal seawater microbial communities from Marineland, Florida, United States - SWA TP1 #1 | ecosystem: Environmental > Aquatic > Marine > Coastal | place: USA: Florida | collected 2016-08-06 | reverse complement strand
TGCGGAAAACACGCTCAGAGTTGACTGATGGTGAACACTTAGCGTAAAAATGGGCTTCGCCCAATGCGGGAAATCTTAGGTGTTCACGATGCACCAGAATAAGCGTTCACGTTCAGCAGAATACGCAATAGGACTTGCATGCAAAGAATTTGCAAAGTTACTTCTTGCAGCTTCATCTAGGGGCTGTTGATCTTTGCTGTACGATTTTTGGTCTATATGAAAGCATTTTAATCGCGGAGCAGTCCTGAAGGCATAGTTGTTCTACGTCAAAGGGCTGTGACAATGAGTAAAATGCTTTCATGACGACCCCTTCGGGCAGCGCCTGTGTATCATTTATACTATGTTGACTGTTTTTGATTTAGCCCACTAGACCTGCAAACAGTCGCCTTGTCTAAATGATACACAGACTGCTGCAAAAGTGTACAGCAAAGATCAACAGCCCCTAGTTGATTTAAAATATTTATTCTAAGCACTAAGTTTTCAAAATCCGCCGCTGGTGACACTGTGCCGGTTCAAGTCCGGCCTCTGGTACCAAACACTTCTGGGTGTGCATCAAAAAACTGGTTATTTAAGTATGTCCTTCATGAATTTTTAGCTTATTGAAGCCAAACAGCGTATGAGCCGCATAGTTAAACACAACGGTACCATTTATTTATGTGGTCAAGTGTATGCCGATTCTACGCAGGATATTACTCATCAAACCCAAACCATGTTAGATAAGTTGACGCGCTGCTTGAACAAGCAGAAAGCGACCGCCAACATATTCTTTCGGCAACGACTTACCTTAAAACCATGGATGATTTCGCCAAGATGAACGATGTATGGGATAAGTGAATTCCCGAAGGTTTCGCCCCAGCCAGAGCTTGTGTATCATCCAACATGGCACGTGAAGCATCATTAGTTGAAATAACGGTTATTGCGGCAGAGATCAACTTTTAAAATTAACCACTTCCCAATTCACTATTAGTATTTGTTAACAGGCTTTATGCAGCGGGTTTATTCGGCTTTACCCGCTATAATTCGCTCGTAATATAATGTCGTGACTCAGTATCTAACCAGGCGCCACTTTAGCTATCTCTATTTTGCACAAAGCTCTCTCTTTTTTTAAAAAAAGAGAAACACGTCAAATACAACGCCGCTTTCGAGTAAATTCCGCTCCGGGGTTACAAATCACCTCAGTAACTGTTCCTAACCCAATAGGGCTTTGGAGCGTTTTTCATCTTCCAGTACATGTCGCGCAGATTGCGTTCAAACTGCTTAACTTCTTTACTGTTGCACCCATACTGCTGTAGCTCTTTTATTGCTGTTACATAAGGCATTTGTTTGTTAATAAGCTCGTAAAGAGGTCCATGGGCAGAAGCTTCGTTCTCTAGAATACGCTTAAACTCAGGGTTAATGCGGTACGTTGTTGATACCTCGTAGTCAGACGTTTCAAAAACAGTATCCCCCATCATATCGTCAACTTTTACACCTTCGATAACACCCGTTGCAGTCATCTGAACACTATTAGCAGAAAAGCACTGTGAAGGATATTCCTTGTAATAATACATATAATTTTTAGCCAGATTATAGAGAAACCGCATTTGTGTGGCTTTGTTCACGTTTTTAAATAATGCATTGAGGATATTCCCCCCTTCTTCCATTTTGGCTGCGCACCCATTACCACCAGCAAAGCTACAAGTGGAATCGCGAATATTGAGACCAATCTTCTGAAGCAAAAGATCTATAATTTGCGCATCGTAAAACTGCGTACTTAAAAGATCACCACGATAGATCGCATTGAAATATCCCCCGAAAGGTAATTCGCAAAATGGCGACGACTCGCAACTGTCGAACCGATCCGTCTCTGGCCGCTTTTCGATCATCGCTGCATTGGGTGATAACTGCTTAAACAACTCAATTGAGACATCTTTATTAAAAGTGACATAATGTGTGGGATTCGAATCTTCCTTGTCAGATACAAAATCCTTTCGACAATTCTTCGGTTTATGATCGTTATGCCAATACGTACAATATTCTGATTTATCAATAATTTGGCCCAGCTTCCATACATCTGTACCGTACTTCGTTGAAAGTGCCTCTTCATATTGTAAATTTCTCGACAAATAGGGGCCTAAAGTGTCTCTAATAATTTCGCCATCCCAAGAGTTTTTCACAGAGGCTGACAGGAATATTCGTTGGACTGGCTCTGAAAATTCAATATGCCATGTTTGGTCACCAGGTCTAAATATGGAGGTAGTACCAAATTCACGATAGGCCTTGCCCGAACTCGCTGTCACTTTGTCGACACCACTTTCATCAACCAAATAGATCTCGTTAAGAGTATTTAATATATGAAGATCCGTCGCTTCTGGCAGTTCGGTCAATGCCAATGCATTATTCGCTAAGTAATCCGTAAACGCCGTGACAATCTCTTTTCTAACACAGTGTCGTGTGGAAGAAACACCTATGCCAGGGCCGTATTGCAATCCATTCCAATCAACGCTACCGTCCCCAATTACGTTATGCCTTGTCCATTGAAGTCGAGTGAAGTCATTCTTGCTTTTGTCCTGCCAGCCTAACGCAATCCACGATCTATCATCATTTTTAACCCCCATGATGCCAAAGACACCTTGCTCAGCAAGGGTAATGGCAAATGGTCGCCAATCATTGGCACAATCCAACGAGACCTCCTGAATTTGTTCTTCCGTAGGGGAGGTTGCATTAATCAATGCTAATTGTTGTTTATTTGGTGAAGATTTTGGAGCCTCGGTGTATGTATTGCTAAAGTCCGAATTTAATCGAGCCAGTTGCGCATTTAATTCTGAAGAAGCCTTTGTACGATAAAATGTTGTAGTACGCGGCTTTATCCGCGCCAGCATGTCTGAGAAATGAAGTTCAATACTACTTCCAGAACTTAGCACCATAGAGTCAATGGCTACTCCTGAGGCATTACTGGAAGGCCAACAGTCATTAGCGGGCCATTTGCTGTTAAAATGCATACGCACATCAACCCAGCTACCCAGAAATAGTTTTGCGTTCTTTTGCCAAGTAGAGCTATTGCTATCTACGTCAGCCTTTCGCCCATATATGGGTATAAAATGGTCTGTTCGATTCGGGGAACTGTCTAGAATGAGGTAACAGTTTGTCTGTGGGATACGCAATAAACCGAGTAAGAAATTCTGTTGATGATCCAGTGAATACACATCGGGCTCTTTAGTGATCCATAACGCTAGCTCAGCATAAATGGGATCGCCATAGGGCCTATTCATATCCCCCACCCATGTACCAACGAAGTGCTTAAGACTTGGATTTTTTGGCATGGGTGTTTTTCGGGTATCAATCTCGAACGGAGGTGGATTGACAACTTTATTAACCGGTGTCGCTTTACTTTCATCGTGTTTTTTCACTACTGCCTGAGCTTTATCTTGATACCGCCCCTTATCTTGAGCTATAGGCTCTCTAGGTTTTGTTGTAGCCTTGGGAGCTTTCGGTTCTTTGTGTTTAGTAGCAGGTGTTTTAGCTGCTTGTTTCTCAATGTCTGGCTCTGTTGGGGGAGTAAATAGCTCGGTGTAGGCTTTGGTAAATGCAATATTTGATATATCGAGTTGATTTCCTCTAAGGTGCTCAAATGATTCTCGAAACCATGTCTTATCCTTGAACCTTACCTCAATGCCAAGTTGATTGTTGCTAATAGCAAAAACCTGAATTGCAGATATCTGAGCCATCAGTTCTTCACAATTTGGCTCAGGCCCCTTCACAAAGCCAGTAAAGTTGGCAGAATGCCCTTCATCCTCAAACTCTGGTGACGATAGATTCACACTGCAACTATGTCGAGCTTGCCCTAAAATTAACTCACCGGTGTATTTACCGTCGATGGCGGTAACCGCTCCAGTTACTTTAGGAGTAATCGACTCAATTGGCGCCGGCTCAGCACTACTAAAACGGTGCTTCGAATACCAAATAGCAACGCGGCTTGATCGTTGCCGACTAAACGCTGACGCTTGCAGAATTTTCACACCAAAGTAGTCAGCCACAGACGCGTAAGCCGCGTTTGAAAAAATATGCTGCGGTACATTGCTGCCGTACTGTAAAACAGCTTTGTATGTGGCATCACTATCAAGCCCTAACTCAGCGCCCATTATTTTTTTATGAAATGGGTGTAAATGAACCCTGCTGAGTTTGAGATTGGCTTCACAAAACTTTGCAGCTTTAGGTTTTTTATACGCCCCTTTCTTATCTTTTTGCATGGATAGCTTAGGTTTAAAAACGAATTGATAAGCCTCTTTATTATTCGATTCCATTTCTAGATGAAATCGACAACTCCGTTGTCTAGCGTTTTCCTTTACGGTTACCACCATAAATAGAGAGGCTGGCTGGTTACCAGTCCAGTGAACATCCCCAAATCGGATATTTTCGACTGGAAAACGCTCTATTTGTTGAACAGCATTGATATGAAAATCACGTTCGAAGTAGTGATTGAGGTCATAAGTGTTAATTTCGGAGGCAGGTGCTCGAAGAGTAAAGATCGTCAGCAGTAGCAACAAAACCGTCTTGTTAAACATTCGTGATTTCCATATCTAATTAAACAAAGCGAAGAACAGGAACTCAATATAACCTTAACAATAAGCCATATCTCTGAACTACCAGAACCTAGAACAACTAGCCCCAAAAATATCGTTATTCTTCATAACACCGCTTGGATTGAGTATAAGAAACTTTAACGCTATCTACTACCCACTGATACATCTTAAAAAATGAGAAGAATTTGCAAAGTGCAAACAATAAAACGTAACCCACTGAATTAAAATAATTTTTATAGGCACCAATTTTTCAAAACCCGCCGAATGGGAGGTTACTCAGTGTTGTCCGGTGACCGGCGCATCGCGTGGCGACCAATCAAGCCCGGCCTCTGGCGCCACTTTTAGATGTGAACATAAACCGACGCGAGTCGGTTTTTCTGTGTGTGAGAATTGGTTCTTTATCCGCGCTGAAGCCTATTTCGAACTTAACTGCAGATCATATGTTTCAGACCACACTCTGAGCTCATCCAGAATGTGCAAAGCTGTTCGCCCAAACTCGGTCAGTTCATAAGTAACAGCAACTGGCCTGTCGCTTATGACCTTCCGTAACACCATGCCTTCATCTTCGAGCTCTTTGAGGCGCTGATCAACCATCTTTTTACTTGCACCACCTAGCATTCGTGCAAGATCGTTAAATCTGACAGGCTCATCTTTTAGGTGATAAATAATTGATCCCTTCCATTTTCCGCCAATTAATCGCATTCCCTTTTCAATAGCACAGGGCTCCATGCAAGCATTGTAAACTTTTTTCCGTCCTTTACTGTCTGTTTTTATTGAACTTTCCAAGCGAAACTCTCTCATCTTCAGCAGGTTACTAAAAGTAAACTAATTGATTATAGACTTTAGGTTACTAAAATATACCACAAAACATTAAGTGAGAAAACACACTTGCTTTCATCAACCTGTATATAAGCAACATGAGGAGTTTTTCAATGAGCACCACAAGTTCTGGTAATGTACTGATTATTAATGCCCATCAATATTACCCATTCTCAGAAGGTAAGCTGAATGCTGCCTTTGTTGATAAAGCCATCACTCTGCTTGAAGGCAAAGGCTATCACACACGCGTAGTGACGATGGCAGAAGAATACGATGTGGATGAGCAACTTGCACATCACCAGTGGGCTGACTTTGTCATTCTTCAGTCACCTATTAATTGGATGGGCGTGCCATGGTCATTTAAAAAATACATGGACGAAGTTTATACCGCAGGCATGGGCGGCGCTTTGTGTGCAGGCGACGGACGTGTAGCAGAAGAGCCTAAGAAAAACTACGGTACTGGCGGCACGCTTGCTGATGTGAAGTACATGATGTCTTTGACCTTCAATGCACCAGCAGAGTCCTTCGATAATAATGAAGAGTTTTTCGACGGCAAGTCTGTCGACGATTTAATGTTCCCAATGCATATGAACTTTAAGTTTTTTGGTATGACACCAATGGCAACCTTTGCCAGCTTTGACGTGATGAAAAACGCAGATATTGAGAACGACTTTAAACGCTTTGAAGCTCACATCAATAACCACTTTTAACCATTTTAAAGCGGTGTCTTTGAAAAGCGCCTGAGGAGTTTTTATGTCTTTTTTACGTCCCGTATGGAAGTCCGGACTTTGCTTATTATTGGCAACGTCTGCCAACACTCATGCTCACGAGCAGCATGAACCAGGGCATATTGCTTCACCCCAAATGTATGAATTGTTGCTCGAAAACGAGCGTGCCCTGGTTTTGAAAATTATGTTAAAGCCGGGCGAAAGCGATGCGTTTCATCGTCACAACAACGAAACGGTTTATTTTGAAAAAGGCAGCAAGTTAAAAATTGAAACGCTCGGCGGCGAGCCGGTTGTTGCTGACGTTCCTGACGGCCATGTTATGTGGCATGAGGCCTGGACCCACAGAGTAACAAACCTCGGTGAGCAGACGGCTATCGCGATTATCATAGAAGAAAAATAGGAGAGGTATGCAATGGTATTTACTGATCTTACTGAAGCACTGCTTTGGCTCGTTATTGCTTACTGAACTGCGAAGGAGAATACGACGATGAGTTCACAAAAAGATATACATCTATACACAGCACCTACCATGAATGGCTGGAAACCTGTTGTTTTTCTTGAAGAAGCGGGTATCGAATACGATTTAACACATATCGATTTTTCAAAGAACGAGCAAAAAGCGCCCGACTACGTGAAGCTCAATCCCAATGGCCGCATTCCCACCATAGTCGATCGCTCCAACAACGACTTTGTTGTTTTCGAATCAGGAGCCATTCTTTGGTACCTGGCTGAGAAGTACGGGAAATTTCTTCCATCTAACTCTGATGAGAAATCAAGAACACTACAGTGGCTAATGTTCCAAATGGGCGGTGTCGGTCCAATGATGGGCCAGGCAATGTATTTCCAACGTATTGCGGCTAAAAACGGCAATGAAGATCCGTTTGCGATTAAACGTTACGTGGACGAAAGTCGCCGACTGATGGAAGTCCTGAATACACATTTGGAAGGGAAAGACTTTCTGGTAAACAACGAGTACACCATCGCAGATATGGCTACTTACACGTGGGCAAGAGCTTATTATTGGGCGAATGTCAGCGTGGATGGTCTGCCTCACCTGCAAGCCTGGTTCGATAGAATTGACGAGAGACCCGCCACACAACGCGCGCTTGAAATTCCCCAGCCGTTCTGGGCTTTCTTTGGTAAAGGCGATGTTGAAGCGCAAGAACGTGAAAACGCTGAACGGTTCAAGCATGATGTGAAGAAGTAGCGATGAAAGTAAGCTGCTTCGCACTCACCAGAGTCATCACCGTCTGAACTCATTAAAAGACAGCGTTCTGTTCGACATAATTATCTGGCTCGCCATGTGTCCGGATGACTTATCGCCGAGGACTTTGCAATCCTGGCCCGGCAAAACTCGCTGGGCTGACGTCTTGTTTGCATCGGCTGACACCTCACAAAATCAGCCTGGGCTGAATAAAGTCTAAAAAGGCTGAAATACGTGACGAAACAGCGCTGTTTTTATAGTACACAGCATTTACCGACTCCCGGCGGTTGGGACTAACAATGTCATCCGCGAACACCGGAATTAACCTGCCTTCCTTGATGTCTTTATGCACCATAAAGTTTGAAAGTAATGCTAACCCCTGCCCTGCGATGCAGAACTGTCTGATTGTTTCACCGCTTGATGCACGAAGGCTGTAACGTAAATCTATCTCTTGCCCGAGCGGCCACTTATTTAGACCAGGTGAGTCACTAAAGCCAATCAGTTTATGGTTGTTCAATGTATCGGCTTCACCTGAAACCGGGTACTTTTTGAGGTACTGCGGGCTCGCTACAATGTGTAGCTTACTTTTACCCAAATATCGTGCGTGTAAATTTGAGTCGCTTAAATCACCAATCCGAATAGCAATATCGGTTTTATGCTCAAGTAAATCGATAATGCTGTCATGGCTCGTGATGTCGAGGGTGATGTCAGGAAATGCCTCGCTAAACTCTGCAACTAAGGGCGCAAGCTGGTGGAAAACAAACGGACTGGCCGCATCAACCCGCAGCCTCCCCGCAGGTGCATGTTTTAACAAGCGTAGGGCTTCCTCTCCTTTTTCCAGAACGTTTAATCCGTCCCTGGCATATTGCAGAAACAGCTCCCCTTCTTCAGTAAGCTCGAGCCTGCGGGTAGTACGATTTAACAACGTCACATCAAGCGAAGCTTCCAGGCGCGTAACCGCTCGGCTTACCTTTGCCACCTGTTGATTCAAAAGATTGGCCGCATTCGAAAAACTCCCCGTGTCGACAACGGTAAGAAACGCCTCCAAATCTTCTGTTTTAGATGAAACTGGCATCACACACCTTGTTTTTGCATTTTACACAAAAGCATTTTGACATTAATGCTATTTTTCGCAAACAAAAATATCGTCACACTGTGCGCACTTTATTAACGGCGCTTACGAGCAAGGTTTTTGTTCTTTGGGCCAGGAGTGAGGCGTCGCTATCGACGTCCACAACGTTATTTATTTTTGCGAGGATAAACGATATGCCTATTGCGTTATTTGCTTTAACGTTAAGTGCGTTTGCTATTGGCACGACTGAGTTCGTTATTGTTGGCTTGGTCCCCACCATTGCAACCGATCTTAGTGTTACTTTACCCAGTTCAGGTTTATTAGTAAGCCTGTATGCCGTTGGTGTGGCAGTGGGAGCGCCAGCTTTAACTGCCTTAACGGGAAAGTGGAACAGGAAGCACGTTCTGCTTAGTCTTATGGCGTTGTTTGTTGCTGGCAACCTGCTGGCATGGCAAGCTCCAAGCTATGAGAGTTTAATACTGGCACGCATTCTTACCGGTCTGGCACACGGCGTATTTTTTTCTATTGGTTCTACGATTGCCACAGGTTTAGTAGCGAAGGAAAAAGAAGCCAGCGCTATTGCCATCATGTTTACCGGTCTCACTGTTGCGCTGGTAACAGGTGTCCCTCTGGGGACCTGGATTGGGCAGAGCTTCGGCTGGCGTACTACTTTCCTGGTGGTATCGGCACTGGGCACGATTGCACTTATCGGCAGCGCGCTGCTAGTTCCTGGCAACCTGAAGCAAAGTAAGCCAGCAACCCTAAGTGAGCAACTGAAGGTATTGGTTCAGCCGCGTTTGGTGTTGGTGTACCTCATGACTATCCTTGGCTATGGCGGTACGTTTACTGCGTTTACCTATCTTGCCCCCATCTTACAGCAGGAAGCCGGGTTCGCTCCCTCTGCTATCAGTTTGATCATGTTGGTTTATGGCGCTTCGGTTGCCGTGGGAAATATTTATGGTGGCAAACTGGCTGATAAGAAAGGCCCTATTCGAGCACTCAGTATTATCTTTTCAGCGCTGTCACTCATTTTATTTGCACTGACATTTACAATGGGAAATAAAGTCGCAGCAGTTTTCACCGTGCTGGTTTGGGGTGCATTCGCATTTGGTAACGTGCCGGGGCTGCAAGTTTATGTGGTGCAGCTTGCCGAAAAGTTTACGCCGAATGCGGTGGACGTAGCTTCCGGTCTGAATATCGCAGCATTTAACATTGGAATTGCTCTGGGCTCTGTTGTGGGCGGCGCCATTGTTGAAGACATGCAGTTGCCTGATACCGCCTGGATAGGCGCACTGATTTCTGTTGCTGCATTATTGGTGACACGCTACAGCGGGCACCTTGATAACCGCGCAATGAATAATGCAGGGAAACCCGCAAGCGCGTGAAGAGAGACCGACTCGGGGTTGAAACAGGCGTTAATGGCCTTATCGATACATCGCAGCAATGGAAAAAGCCGGTAGCAGCCATAACGGGTTTCACTTCAAACGGAATACACAGTAGGTAGAACAAGCAATGCTTAGTAGAGTTTGTTCTACCAAAATTTTACAAGTAAACAAAGTCAATCTGGAGACACCATGACGAATGCAAATCAGTCCGGCTCAAACATTCCCGCGCTGGGTGTAGGGACCTTTCGCTTAAAAGACGATGAGGCGTATAATAGCGTAAGCATGGCGCTGGAAGTCGGTTTCAGGCATATCGATACGGCGCAAATTTATGGCAACGAAGAAGCCGTAGGCCGTGCGATTAAAGACAGCGCGGTAGCGCGCGAAGATGTATACGTTACCACAAAAGTGTGGAACGATAAGCTGAACAAAGCGAATTTTGTTGATAGCGTTAAAGAAAGTCTGGCTAAGCTTCAACTGTCGTATGTTGACCTTTTGCTTATTCACTGGCCGTCACCAGAAAACGGTGAAAGCATGGAAGAGTACTTAGGCGAGTTGCTACGCGTAAAAAAATTGGGACTGACTAAAGAGATCGGCATTTCTAACTTTACGATCGCTCAGATTGAACAAGCAGTCAGCATTTTGGGTAAAGGCGTTATTGCCACCAACCAGATAGAAGTCCATCCTTATCTGACCAATGAAAAAGTTCGCGCAGTGTGTAACACGCACGGCATTAAGGTAACGGGCTATATGCCATTTGCCGTCGGCAAGGTCTTAAAGGATGACACCATTCTCAACATCGCAGACAAGCACGGTGTCAGTGCAGCCGAAGTGGTGGTGGCATGGGAACTCGCACACGATCTGGTGACGATTCCATCATCAACCAAACGCAAAAATCTTGAAACCAATTTCAAAGCACTGGAGCTAAGGCTCGATGCAGATGACATCACTAAAATTGACGCATTAGAGCGTGGCGATCGTCAGGCGAACCCGGATTTTTCACCCACATGGGACTAACTTACAAAAAGCCATCGCTATGCGCTGGCTTCCCTTGTCCCTGCAAGATAAATGTGGACTTACATGAAAATCATAGGCGGCCTTAATATGGCGATGTGAACGTTGACTGCGCCTGGCATCTGGCCGCATGATCGTGCTCACTTTTACAATGGGTATTCATCCTAGCGCTATTACCGACCTACTTCTGACCTAAGAATGAATTGAGCGTGCTAATCAGCTTCGCACTGTCGATGGGCTTGGTGAGTACCGCATCCAGCCCTTTTTCTTGCAAGGATTCCGCTTCGGTGATCACGTCTGCGGTAAGAGCAACAACGGGCAAAGAGGGCTGTAATGCTTTAATTTGCGCAGTCGCTTCGTCACCCTGAATACCGGGTAAGTTTAAGTCCATCAAAACTAAATCCACGGGATTCGATTTAACGTACTCAACCCCTTCTTCACCGGTACTGACCAAGGCCACAGGAACACCTAACTTTTCAAATAAGGTTTCAACCACTATTTGGTTTATTTCGTGGTCTTCCACCACCAGTACATTTACGGTTTTATGCAACACAACCTGAGCAGCAAAGCTTTGCGGCTTATCTTCAACGAACTGATTTGCACTTATCTCATCGGCAGGCATCGATACACTTACTCTGGTTCCTTCACTGAGTTTACTGCTGATTTTAATACTGCCGTCCATCAACTCAATCAAACGCCTTGAAATATTCAGACCCAGCCCCGTGCCTTTAATTTGCTGTGCGTTGTTCATCCGTTCAAATGGCATAAAGAGCCTTTGTTGATCTTCTTCACTTATACCAATGCCCTCATCAACCACATTAAAGATTATCTTGTTATTTTTGTATTTAACCTGCGCCTTCACACTTTTATTTTTTGGCGTAAATTTAATCGCATTGGATAACAGATTAAGGGCCACCTGACCATACTTTGTATCATCGAAGAAAAGATAGTCCGGAACGGTTTCATCAATGGTTGTTGAAAATGCAATATTACTGTCTTCCGCGCGAACTTTAGTCAGTGAAAACAAGTGAATAAAGAAGTCTCTTGTATTCACCGAACGCGGCATTATATGCATTTTGCCAGCTTCAATTTGCTTGATGTCCAGTACTGAATTAACGATTTCAAGTAAACGCTCTCCGCTTTTACTGACATGAGACAAAGGGGAAGTAAAGCTTGTGGGTAGCCTGAGTTTGGTCGCCTCGGCTTCAAGCAAATGGCTAAATGTATTAATGGCATTAAGAGGCGTGCGTATTTCGTGGCTCACGTACGACAAAAAATCTGATTTAAACTGGTTCGTTCGCACCAGTTCCCGATTTTTCCGTTTAAGCTCCAGATGCGCAATAACCGATTTACTAAGGGTTTGTAATGCTGTTCGCTGTTCCTCCGTTAGCGCTTTTGGCCTTCTGTCAATCGCACACAAAGTACCAATCGCATGACCAGAGGGAGTAATGAGCGGCGCTCCGGCGTAAAAGCGAATATTGGGCGCTCCTGTTACCAAAGGATTGTCGTGAAAACGTGGATCTTCCTGTGCATTGGATACTTCAAATACTTGTTTTTGCAAAATAGCATGAGAGCAGAATGCTATTTCCCTTGAGGTTTCAGTTGCGTCGATTCCCACCCGTGATTTAAACCACTGTCTGTCCGGGTCGACCAAACTTATTAACGCAATGGGGGTCTGGCAAATTTGTGAAGCCAGTACCGTGAGATCATCAAACAGTTCTTCAGCTTCAGTATCGAGCACATCATAACTCAATAGTTCAGCCAAACGTTCGTTTTCATCTTCGGGAATCGGCGCAGCTTTCATGACATTCCTGTTTCAACCTTGAAGGCAATAAAAAGGCGATTGTTCCAACAATATTCTTAAATTCACTTACACAACGAGTAACATGTGTAAGTATCTGCAATTCATTGGTCAAGTATAGCCTAGTCCACTCTTGTCGCTATTTTAGTGGCGAATGCCATTTACCACGGTGAAAATTAAGAGTGTCGGGCTCTTGTTGGTAGAGACGAATCAGTCGGTGCAGAATTTCGCACTGGGCGCCAGGTTTAATTCTGGCCCCTCTTTTATCAAAGCGTTTATAAATTTTTTTGCGCCAAACGCCAGTCAGTATTGAAATGCGCAGCAATGATGAATGGTTAGCATTCAACCAGCGATGCCACGCTAATAACGGAAAGAAACGATCTGCGCCAGTCTGAATATTGGCCAAAACATGAATACAAAGAAAGTAAGCTTTCGAGCAAATCAAGAATTTGCCAATTACCTCAGCCAAAGGTCAGCACTTTGAATTTTGTTATAAAGAAGCTCAGGCACTGAGTTTTTCGCGGAGGTACTCTATAACTTGCAAGGCTTTTCCCATAAGTGGCCACTCACTTCGGTAAACCAGCCAAAGGGTGTCGGTATAAGCTTCATCAAGATTTATAATGTGTAGTGCTGCCGCATTCGCATAGGCTTGACGAGCATAGCTAGGTAAAACCGTAAAGCCAAGACCGCGAGCGACCGGATCTAAAATAAGGCCAATTTGATTGCTATAACCACTAATGGTTAAAGAGGATAAAGAAAATTGATTAGGGTATAGCCGGCTCAGTACGCGGGAGACCATTGCCTTGCCATCCGGGTGGTCGATAAAGCCTAATTCTACCAACTCCTGAAAATTGTTTATCTGTCGTCCTGCCGGCACAATCAGTTCCAGGGCTTCCTGGCAAAATGGGGTAGCTGTTAATCGGGGATCGTCCGGACGGCTGCTGGTAAAGCCTATTTCATATTTATTGTTTAGTACCGCGTCTATCACCTCGCTGTCTGGCGCAAATCGATTATAAACTTTTAATTCAAGCTGCTCTGTTTGCAGGTCGAGCAACAGTGGATAAATACGCAGCCCTAGGCTGCCAGGACAAATAACCCCCACTTTGCCAGTAGATCCCTCGTGTTCTGAAAGCCGCCCTTTAAGTCTTATTTCGGCATTTTCAACTTCCACACAATAATCGAGTAAGGCGAATCCTTTGGGCGTTAGCTCTAATTGTCGTGAGCTGCGAATAATGAGCCGGCCAAATTTTGCTTCGAGCCTTTGGATATGCTGGCTCACTGCCGCCTGCGTAAGATCGAGAGATTCTGCTGCACGAGTGAAATTCTTTACTTCTGCAAGAGTCTTGAAAGACTTTATCCAACTGGGCTTTAACATCATAGTTTTAAGGGTGTGCCATGTTCAGGAATAAGTATCGCTGTATCTTTGGCTATTCTATATAAAACCGCACCCAAATGATAATGATTTATATTAACATTTATATTTATATTTATATTTATATTTATATTTATAGGTATTATGTGCAGGATTGCAAACCTAATAGAGAGCTAAGATCCTGCACATAACAACGTCCATTTTTATTGCTCAGCCTTAGTCTGGCTGAACAGCCAGCTTCTTGCCGCACTCAACTGGTAAGCATAGTCAAAAGAGTACATATGTTCTCCACCACGTCCTCCGCTGCTCCCCTCAGGTATTACAGTACCAGGGGTAAACCGAATAAAATTAGCCGAATGTCCTGCTGCCAGTAACGAATCCACCGCAGCGTTTTGTTCCGCAACAGGCAATCTGGCCGAAAAGATCGTTTCACCAAAGTCCGTATTATTGGCCTGAAACAGTTCGGCCAGTTCGTCCATCCCTTTAGAGGCTTTAGGATCAGCCGCCGACACGATGTACATAAAAGACTGCCCTAATAAAGGGTCAAGCACACTAACGTCCCACTGACTGCCAACATACAAAGACGCCGCGAACAAATCCGGATAGGTGGCATTAAAATAAAAAGAAATCATGCCCCCCATGGACTGCCCGGTAGTGTATAAACGCTGAGTATCGATGGCGTATTGTGAAATAACCGACAGTAGTAAGCGGCGCGCCACACCCACTTCATCACTCACTTCCCCGTTATCGTTGGTCGCTCTGTCAGGCCCGTCAAAGGCAGGGACCAACACAAAGCTTGGGTGGTCACGCTGGAAGGCTTGTGTTGCCCAGATAATGCCGCCATAGCCCTGCATCAATGGCGATTTTACCCCTTTGCCGGTGGTAGAGGCATCGGCCATAAACAGCACTAACGGGTATGATTTTTGAGGGTCATAATTGGCAGGTTTATACAAATTGTACTGCATCACCCTGCCCATTTCGGCATCGTGAAATTGCAGTGTTTCAAACGAAGGTATTACCGCTTCACGCATCGTATATAACTGTTCATCATAGCTTTTATCCACGCCGCCCCAGGAATCATCCCATTGCCGCGCTCCCGCATCAGGAGCGTTATCAGAGCAAGCGGTTAGAAGCATGCTTAGTAACGCCCCACAAACCAACCAAAATTTTACGTTCTCAGATTTCATCACTGATCCTCTCCGGTGTCACTCTGCCTTTTCATTTACCACTCCCACCAGGATTTATTCTTATCCCGGCCTTTGCCTTTACCTCTTCCACCACGTCCGCGTTCACCAATAACAGTGATCATTTCCGTTAAGGCAACCTCGCCTAACATGACATCTCCCGCCATAATCTGATAGGTATTGCCAAGAGTTAGTGCCGGGGCCGAAAACGTCAATGACGTTATCGCTTTTGGTAGCGTTAGCGCTAGTACTGATTTTCCGTTTGCCTCGACAATGGTCAATACTGTGCCCGCAGCTACCGTTTCTTCAGTATTCACCTGAAGAATAGGCTGAGTCGTATCAGATGGGGTTTGCGCCATACTACTGTTACCTATAGCCAGCAATTCACCGCCGGTTAAGGTAAATCCTTCATCAACATCAATGTAGCCGTCGCCGCGTGAATTTGGCCCCTCGATAAATAACCGGCCGCCCGACATGCGCGCCGCACCGTTTGAGTCAAAACCATCGCCGCCGGAACGAATGTGGATATTGCCTCCCAGCACAGTCAGTGTGCCTGGCGTTCTTTTTCGTGAGGTTTCATTTTCGCTGCTAAGGGCTTCAGACAGACCGTCTAGCAAGCGGGCAGAACTAAAATCACCTTTAACGATATTCAGGGCGTCATCAAGGGAAACCACCGACACATCACCGCTATAAATTGTGATGCTGTTACTTTCTATGCCTTCTTTGGAATGCTCAATATTGATGTTGCTGGTTAGCAAATCCACTGCTAGCGCACCTTTTATAGCGTCATCCTGAACATGCAGTGTTACCTGACTGTTTTCAATATACACAAAGCCCTTATCGGTTCGTTTGACATTGTCAGCTTTAATACCATCATCACCCGCCACAATATTCACTGCGGCGTTACGAATATCCACGCTGTCTTTGCCGTAAAGCGCATCATCAACGGCTTCAACAATAATAGTACCGCCTCGAATATCCAGATCATCTTTACTGACAATACCGTCTTTATAACGCCCGTTTACGGTAAGTGTTGCATTCGCCTGGCCTTCAATTTTTAGATCTGATTTTGCATAGAGCGGCGCATTTTGTTCGCCACCGATACTGCCGGACTGGCGCGGATGATCCGCTAAAAAGTTCTGGCTGCCGTTGGCCAGGATCACATTAGCATCACCGGATGATGCAATAAAAATGGCTGATCCCATGGTGTTAGACAGTGTCAGATTATCCAGAATCAGGGTAATCTTTTCTTCCCCGGCCTCTATCCACAACTGACCTTGTGTACTCTCGCCAGTCAGGCGATAGGTACCGCCCTGCTTGAGCGTTATCTTTTGCTGATTATCTGGCTTACTAAAATCAATGATTTGTACGGACTGAGCTGCCAAAGCTGACGCAGCAAAACATGCTACGCCTCCTAACAAACTCACCAACAAGGGTTTCTTTAATTGCTGTCTCATTCTGAAAACTCTCCGTTGCTCGACAGTAAAATGCTGCTTTGAATACCTTCGCAGGTGCGGATCCTGGCCAGCAATTCATCCTGTTTGCCTGGCTTGATCTTTACTTCGGTCACTTTTTCAATCGTGTCGGATTTATAGGTATCCGAGCGCACGATGTGACTACTCACCCATTGCTTGTCCTGCAATAGGGTCTTTACCGATTGCCACGCATCGCCATCCTGGTACTTAATAATAAGCATGTAGGCAGGCTCAAAGCTCACCTTTCTGGATAGCCCCCACAACACTACGGCAATAAAAACACTGGCAATTAACGATAGTTGGTAAAACGCCACGCCATTGGCAATACCCACCATAATCGACCAGAAAATAAAGGCCGTATCACGGGGGTCCTTAATGGCGGTACGAAAACGGATGATCGATAGCGCACCAACCATACCGAGTGACAGCATGAGGTTGCCACTGATGCCAATAACTATGGAATTGATCGCAATCGCTGTCATTACCAGGGTGATATTAAAGTTTTGCGAATAAAGCACGCCGTTATAGGTGCGCTTGTAAACAAAGTAGATAAACATCGCCATCAAAAATGTCACGCTCAACGACAGTAAAATTTGTAGTGAGCTCATTGCGGTAGATGAAAAAGCGGCAGTAGATTCAATAATTTGTGGTAAATCGTTCATGGTTAATCTAAATAAAACTCTCTAAGGTGCATGCGGCCCTGACAGTACTTGCTGATCGCTTGTGCCGTGGTTCCGTCTAGGTTTAACAGGGTGGCAAACCAGGGTGGTAAACACACATTAAATTTCACTTCCATAATGATGGTGTCAGCACGTTGTAAGGGTTGGGTTACCAGGTTTGGGGAAAATAAATCAAAATCGGAGGTAGATACCCGTAATTGTTTATCAAAGGTCACGCGGATCTCGTTGTAGTCGAGAATAAATACCTCGCGGTCATAATCCACTACCACCGTTGGCCTGAAGTATTTACGGGCAAAATCAAAATAAATCGAGCGGGCAGCGGCATTGTTTTTGGTTAATAAAAAATCAGCGTTTCCGTTTATCAGGCACTCTGCTTCCGACCGGGAAATAGTGACCGACGATTTGTCTACATACTGATTATGCTTGCGTTTGCGCTCCAGCTTTGCCCATTGTTGCGCCGTATCGTAAATGCGAATACGGTATTTATCGCGCTTTTCAATGCCGTCGAGCTTTTCCTCAACACTGGAGTCATACACATCATCAAAGTATAGGCTGCGTATAAAATACCCCCGCGGGTCAGCCTGATGAGGATCGGTCTCCATCATATGGCTGAGTACATGGCGGGTATGTTCATAGTCAGCGTAGCTGATGTAAAACTTTATTTCGTGGCGCTTTACATTTAACGGTGTTGTCACATTAGTACCCGCCATACAGTGCCACAGGCGATGACGAATAGACTATCTCAACCTTCGACATATCCTCAGGATCACGCACCAGCGTGAAAGCACCTTTATAGTCTGCCGGCGACATCAGCGTCATTTCACTAAGTTGCTCCCCCTTGGGAGCAGACAACACCACAGTTTCACCATTCCCCAGATTAAAGCTCAAACGGGCACTGCCCGGCGGTACCTGCCTGGCCGATTTGCCCCACAACACGGCAGATCCATGGGCTGGCACAATCAACTCAAAAGGTACCTGATAGCGAGTAGGATCCTCTGCATCATCAGACAGGTAATAATGTTTGAGCGACACATTAGCCAGCGATGGGTTATACACTTCTACCCAGTCCTGCTTATTGTTATTGCTGAACGACACTTGGCTTATATACAGCCGATTCGCATTATTCAGTTGCAACACCCAGAACAGCCACGTTACCAGTAACGTGATGGCAACCACAAAGACACCAAACGCATTCTTTTTGTTAAACATAGGCATAGCGTACCGCTAGAAAATCCAGGGTCTGGCTTGCTTGATAACCAGCTTGTTTTGGGCCGTGACCTTAAACTCGATTTCCATGGCAAACTGGCTATCGTCAGCAGGCTGATACAAGCGGCTGAATTCGCGCTCAATCAGGCCCAGATACTCACGTAACTGATCCAGTTCTTTATTGACCAGCACAACGCGCTTGTCTGCCGCCGGGGTTAACAGACGAAAACCGGCGCCTTTGTTGTCTGCAATCAGTAGCTCTTCGGGGGTGGATAAGGCATCCGGGTTGGTAACCAGATCCTCACCGTGCTGGGCGTTAACATAATAGTTATGCGCAGAGCCATACCGCACGTCCTGGGTAACCGCCACGCCATTGGCCAACTCGTCTTTAAAGTTTGGATGGATCAGCACGCCCATGGCGACCTGTTGATGGTCTACGCCATAACGTTCACGCGCCTCAAAAGCTCTGAAATTCCATAAGCTGGCGTAAACCTGCTTGATTGATTTAGCCAGGTGTCCCTCATGCGGATGATGGGTATAAGAATCATATAACCCGGCACCACTAAAATGGGCTAAGTCTTCATTATTGGTACTGGAACGGCAACGCAGACTACTACCTTCAGGAAAGCTCTGATGCGTTTTCTCCAATGCCGCCATTAAGGAGGCAGGCATGTCACCCTGCTTGATCTCTTTACGTAAGGCTTTTAACGCCTTTTCCAACCGGCTTTTGTCAGCAATAAGCGCTTTATCAGCCAGCAGAGCGTCAACCTTGGCATAAAAGCCATTGTGCTGCATGAAGGTATCGTAAAAATAAAATGGCACCGCAAACCCATCGGGCACGGTTTCAGCAGGCAAACCTATATGTTTTAGCGCTGCGACATTCGCCGCTTTGGCCCCCACACTCACAGAGTCGGCAAAGGTTAAATCACTTAGTGGTTTTATTTGCCGGGCGCTGAGGTCACGTTTCAGCGCGGGCGATTTGGCTGGACGCTGAGCACGTAAATACTGTTCTACCTCCTGGGACGATACACCTTCCAGCTCGTAGCCGTCTGCATTAACGCTATATCGCACATACTGACCAATTAAACTGGTGATTCTGCTGTTTTCCAGCACGCCCGCAATATACGCATTGGGGATTTTATCCTGCACCGCGCGCAGGTTTACGTGAGACAAAGGCGTTTGTCTTACCGCGGTGATCACCCCGGCGACTCTGGGTAATTCATTCGGCAAGGTTTTAGCGATCACAATGTCATTGGCAGAAGGCAGTTTATCATCGTTGAGATAACGCAATTGACCCATCGACACTCCAGTATTCAGTGCAATAAAGCGTTCTGTATCGCTGTGCACTGCCACCCCGGCCCGGGCAAACTGCTGGTATGTCTCTTCATCGTCACTTGCTGGGAGTCGGTAGGCAAGCTTCCCCTGAGCAATAGGCAGTGTGGCCAGCAGAGCTTGTTGAACCACTGCAACCAATGGTGCATCAGCGCGCGGATCTAAGTTGTAGGTATACAGGCCCTTAGTACCATTTGGCGCTGTTTCATCTGCCAGATAAGACATGTCTCCGCGAAAGATCACCGAGGTGGTTTCGGGCGAGTAACCAGACACCGTTTTCATCTCTTTGCCACGGCCCTGCACAATAAGACTACCGCGCTCGCCCCGGCTCTGGTTGCTGCCATCACGGCCGCCCTTGCCGTCACGACCGCCTCTCCCCCTGCGATCATCTGGTCCAGAGCGTTCAGCATCAGCCCCCCGCTCACCGCGACGACCACCATCGCGTTTGCCCATCCCAGGGCCAAAACCGCCATCAATACCCACTTCCTGCATAAATACAGGATGCATATTAATGTTATTGGTATTTATCCAATACACCAGCGGAGCCTGATTGGGCTGAATGTTCACAATAAACTTAATCAGCTCCACATCTTTGGATGTGCTACTGCCGCGCTCCTGGCCGATATGAGCGAGGGTTAAAAAAGTTTCACGGTCGGGGATCGCCGCAGCCCCCAGTTCAATAAGCAAATCCTGCGGCAGCATAGGCTTGTCGTTCTTTGCGGCCTGAAGCTGGCCGTTAACGCACAGTGATAAACACACCAACGAAAAAAAATGGCGTAGGAGTTTCATAGTGATAAAGTCCTGAATCAAAAATAGGGATAGCGGAGGCAGGGTTATCCCCTGCTCCAAAACTGACCAAGCAGTCCATAGCGACAAAGGTTAAGGTAAACAGAGGGAAGATAAGTCAGACAGGCTGACACCAGCAGGCTTGCCAGCTGCAACATCCCCACCCACACAGTGGCACCTATTTCAGTGTCCCAAAGTTGTACACAAATCAGCAGAGCGGGCACCAGGAAGGCCCATCCCACCACGTGTAAAACCCATTTACCGGTTGTACTGAGTGATTGTTCTGGAAATGCGAGGTCGAAATGCTTCTTGTTTGCCATTGAAAACAACGTAAAACCAATAAAACACAGAAAAACAGCTAACCCAATCATGCTTCACCTCCGGCTGTTTTTAAGGGTTTTACCTTGCGTTTTGGTGCAGGCGACGCAGGCACGTTACGACCTCTGCGGCCTTTTTTCTGCACCGCAAGGTAGTACACACTTAACCACAGAACCGCAGCGATAAGTAAACAGCTGATATCAAAACTCAGACGCATCCAGTCAGCGTTGTTCAGGGCGAAGAACACTGAGGTCGACGACGTGATTGAGTCCAGAATGGGCAATAAGGTAAATAACGTACCAGCCAGTGATAACTGCACCAGCCAGCCTTTACGATCGCGCCAGATAAGGCCGCCAACAATTCCCATCGCCCACACAATAAAGAAAATGTTTATTTCCCAGCCCGAACGGCTGGCCAGTACTGCTGATAACAACCGATTAGCCCAGAAATAACTGCCACAGGCGGTCATGAGTCCGGCAATCGTCCCTACGTTTAAGCCACGGATGAGCTCAAAGCCAAACTGACCCATTTGCTGTTTGCTACGTTTTACCGCCCACAATACAGAGCCTGTTCCCACCATAATGGTGCCCAGGATGCCCGCAAAGAACAGCAGCCAGCGAGTGGGTGTATCAGCAAAACGCGCCTGGTGTAACATATCGAAGTAGTTATACACTGCCTGCGCGGTGTTTTCTTCGGAGTTAGCCGGCCGTGTGCTGATTTGTTCGCCGTTACCATCGAAGGTAAAGGAGGTTTCACCGCCGCGACCGGCGCTTAGCTCAGTGCGGTTGCCACCACCTAAGGTGTAAGTCACTTTGTTGGTACCCGGCTTACTTATGCTCAAGGTATCAACCGGTACCTGCCATTGCTGCTCAAAGTGTCTGAACATCTTGTCAAACGGCGGGTTGTCGTCAAAGTCTTTTGCCACCTCCACTGCCGCTGGGCGATCGCCTCCCCCGGCGCCGCGGTCTCGCGGCCCCCCATGATGCCCTTCACCGTTCCAGGGCATTAACGTATTACCAAGCAGGATCAGACCGGAAAAGGTAATCATAATGTGGAAAGGCAAGGCCAGCACTGCGCTGATGGCATGCCCATCAATCCAGGATAAAAGCTTTTTCCCAGGCCGGAACATAAAGAAATCAGTAAAAATTTTACGGTGCATGATCACACCGCTGATAATGCCCACAAACATCATCATACTAACGATACCCACCAGCCAGCGGGCCACTTCACGGGGCATACCGTAAAGCTCAAAATGGAAACGGTACAGAAAATTCCCGCCCTCGGTTTGCCGCGCTTCAAGCGGCTCACCGGTTGAAGCATCTAACTGCACCCTGGGTCCCCGGCGTCGTTCCCGGGCTTCACCCGGTGTCGTCCACGATAAATCCAGGGTGTTTTTGCGAGCGTCCGGTAAACTGATTTGCCACTCATTGGCCTGGGCTGCGTGTTCAGTTAAATAGTCGTATGCCACTATGACCGACTGCTCATTTGGCACACTCTGGTGTAACTCAGGTTGCATCCAGTAACTTATTTCATTGCGAAAAAACGACAGCGTTCCCGTGAGGAAGATAGCAAACAGGATCCAGCCGGCGGTAATGGAGCTCCAGGTATGCAGCCATGTCATGGATTGTCTTAATGAACCGGTCATACGCTGACTCCTTGTGTTGCCAGATAAACCGCCCATACCACGGCATTTAACCCTGCCATGTGAATAAAGGCTTTTTTATGGCTGTTGATGGCAAAAGACCAGATGATTAACGTACAAAATACAACGAAGAACACCATTTTGATAAAGGCTTCGGCCGGACGTTCGGTAAGCCCCAGCCATTGGGCCAAAAGCAAACTGAGACAGGCTGAAGCAGCATATCCGCCCACCACAGCACAGAGCGTTCGTAGCGTCACCAGAAATTTAGGATGCGTAGATAAAGTTAAAATAGTCATGCTTGAGATCACGTGTAATTGAGCTTAAATCGTATTGCGAAGCAGGTTTTCCAGTGACTGGATATTGGCGAGTAGATCCGTACGAGACGGGTTACTTTTATACACTTTGCGCAGCAAGGTCAGCGCCTCGTTGTACTGACGCTGATTAATGAATAATTGCGCCCGACCCAGCATCGCCTGTGCTGCATACCCATCGACGGCTTCAGCTCGCAGGTAATACATGGCAGCGCGCTCCGTGTTTTTAGTTTCGCGGTAGAGCTGCGCTAAGCTCATCAGCGCCTCGCCGTTATTGGGAAGCTGTTTAACCACGTCCCGCAGTAAACGGGTAGCCTCTTTTTGCTTATTTTGTGCCAGAGCCAGTTTGGCCTGAAACACATTTAAACCCGCTTGTTGATCAGCGGACAGCGTCCTGGTTTGTTGTTGCGCCGACTGCAGTAACTGTTGTAGATTCTGCCAGTCCTGTTTGGCCGCAAGATAACTGGCAATGCTAGTTACCGCTTGATAGCCATCACGGCTTTCGTCAGTTAAAAACGCGACCATATTCTGGCTGAGAATTTCTGTCGCTCTGCGAGCACTGCCGTCGGTAATGTGCAGTTTGGCCAGTGAAATAAGATTTGTCAGCGCGTCTTCCCCTAAGGTTAAAGCGCTTTCGAGACTGCTGATTGCCTTAATATGCTGGGATTTTTTGAGGGCTATCTGACTGCGTTGTAACCACAACTGTGGATTGGCTGGCTCATCCAGCAGCATTTCGTCGAGGAGTTTTTGCGCCTGGTCCAGCGCTTCACTCTCTATCAGTGCAAACAGTAATCCCCGGTACCATTGGTCATTTTCGGGCTCCAGCATCAAAGCATTCTGATAAGCGCTGATAGCGCTCACCGGTTTACCCGTTTGCAAATTGACATAGGCAAGCTGGCCGTACAGCTGGGCATCAGCGGCCCCCAACTCAACGCTTTTCACCAGATGTTCCCTGGCCTTATCGAGTTTTTCAGTTAATAAATACACCAGGCTTAAACTGCGGTGCGCTGCCGCCAGTCCCGGCAGTTCTTTCAGTGCTGTACTTAGCGCCTGCTCGGCTTCATCGTACCGTTTGAGGTTAAGTAAGACCTGCCCTTTCAGCTCCAGCAGGCTGGCGCTGGGGTCGGAAATCGTTAGCTGTTCAAAAGCTGTAGCAACGTCCTGATATTTACCTTGTGAAAGCAACGGTTGAATAGTCTGAATGAATTTACTTTCATCCCGTGACACACGGCCACGCTTGCCCTCGCCAAACTGGGTTTTGATCACGAAGTCCCAATCGGTTTCGGCCAGGGTTATGTCGATGGCGGCAGTAGCCTTCAGGCTGCACAATGAGACAGCGAGGCAACAAGCACTTACCAGACTACGTAGGGGGGTTACTTTTTTCATTATATTCATGCTCTTTACGCCTCTATAACGACCGGCCAGATAAACCGGGCCCGGACAGCTTCATTGGCCTTGTATGGCGCGGTAAATTTACTGGCATTAACAAACCGCACTATTTCTTTTCGGAGTTCGTGGTAGGGGTTTTCAACAATATCAATCAAGTTGACATTGCCCTTTTCGTCTATCATCACATCCAGCTTTACTACCACGCGCTTGATGCCTTTGTGCTTTAGTTTTTTCGGAAAACGAATTTTTACCGGGGTTAATAATGTGGGCTTACCATCGAGTTCACTCAGACCATAGGCATCCCAGTCGATTTCCGGCATTTCCCATTCACTGTTTTGCACCACCACATTGGGCATATCAGGGCGGGTCATCTGAATATCCGGCTGTACCGACAAATCGGCCATGGTCATCTGGGCGCCCTGCCCCTCTACCTGCATGGTAAGTTCAGTTTCAGCTTCGACCTGCTGGCTTTGTGGCGGTGGGGGCGGAGGCGGCGTAATGGCAATGTCCAGCTTTCGGACCACCACATCCTGACTGGTTGACGCACTGAGATAGTGGCCAAGCCACATCACGCCAATAGCCCCACACAGCAACAACGTACTGATAAATGAAGCGCCGAATCGATTAAGCATAGTTGTGTACTCCGTCACACTATTAAGGTTTGAGCGTGGCAATGTTGACCGCCGAAGCACCAGCTAACTTAGCTTCGTCAATCACCTCTACCAGCAACTCTGAGCGCACCGCTTTGTCGACCTGAACAACCACCGGCCGGTCATCTTTTAACAATAGCTGTTCAACGGTAGAGCGAACGCCACTGACTCCGATGTTCGCGCCGTCATACACGACTTCTCCGGTACGGGTAATCGCTAACAATATGGCCATTTGGTCGAGCTGTTGGGCTGAAATCGCCTGCGGTTTTTCTACTTCCACACCGGTTTCTTTAACAAACACGGTCGACACGATAAAGAAGATCAACAGAATAAACACCACATCCAGCAGCGGTGACATATCAATCGTGTGGTTATTCTGGCTTTCCAAACGACGCTGTAATCTACTGGGCATAACGCATTCCTTCTTTAAGCCAGGCTTTTTTCACTGCGCCTTTTACAAACACCAGCGCCAGCCAGCCTGGGATTGCCAGCACCAGACCCAGTTGTGTAGTTAACAATGCATCGGCAATACCGCCACTAACCGCCTGGCTGTCTACGCCAAAAGCCATCATGCTGGTAAAGCTAAACTGTAAGCCGGAGATCGTGCCCAATAATCCCAGCAGGGGTAAAGCGTTAACCAGAATACCCGGCAACATTTGCTGTTCGGCTAAACTGGTATCGATATCTTTTTGCTCATCCCGTGGAGCGTGCCGGTTTACATATAAAGTGAAGATATTCAGATAAGCAAACCAGGCAACCCCCACCATCAGCCAGCAGATCCAGTTTGAAACCACCAGTTCAAGCATCATTCCGCTCCCACGGCTTTGGCGGACACAGGTTGTGCGTTATCGTCATTACTGGCATCAGACTGCTCGTTACTCAACAGCAACGCAAAGCTCTCGAGGCCGTCGTAATAAGCTTTCGCTTTGCGCGACAACATAGCGTTGAGGAGCAATGCCGGGATTGCCACCACCAGGCCAAGTTCAGTGGTTACTAGGGCCTTGGCTATACCGCCGGAAATCACTTCGGGATCGCTCGAGCCAAAAGCCGTCATCATGCGGAAGGTTTCGATCATACCGCTAACGGTACCTAACAGGCCCAGTAATGGCGCTACTGCTGCGGTTACCGCTACCGTGTTGATCCACTTATCCAGTTTGGATTTATCGAGTTGTAACTGCATAAACAATTCGTCATCCCGCTCTCTGGTAGTCGGCGCCGTGAGTGAGATTTTCAGTAATTGCTGCTGCATACCTTTAAAGGCGGCTTCACCATGCGCTTTGATACGAGCGCTAACCTGCTTCATGGAAGTGATAACAACCTGCTTGGGTAAGCGCCACAACTGGGTAATTTTGAATAACCCGATAGCGGTGGCAATAAACGCGAACAGCACGATTGGCACCACCCAAATGCCGCCTTTCACAACGTGTTCGATTATCGACTCCGAGGCATTATCTTTAGTAACAGCCCGACCTAATGTTGGATCCAGAGTTAACACGCCCGCTGGTGAATGCTGTAAAGTATTGAGCTGTTCGAACGCGCTGCCATCAAACAAGGAAGTGGCGGTCAGCAAACCATTTTGGTGACTGGCCAGCCCGCCGATTTCACGCTCGGGTTGAATAAACCACGTAACCGGGCCCACACTTAAGGTGTTTGCCTGGATCACTGTGCCATCGGGTAATGCCAGCTTTTGGGTCTGCCATTGTGGCGACAGGGTTTGTTGTGCTGCGGTGGCCGTTTCTCCCACTAAAGCAATTTTTTCGCTCAGGCTTTTCGCTTCCAGGGTGCTATAGGCGTAGCCGCTTTGTTGCAGAAAACGGTCGAGAAGATTGCGTTGATAATCCTGTTGCTCGGTCCAGCTCGCTAGCCGTTCCTCTAGCTGAGTCAGACTCAAAGTGCGTTCATCCATTTTACGCCGAGCCACTGCGGTTTCGTTGCGCAGCTCAATCACCTCTTGCTCCAGCTTTCTGAGCTTTTCACCCAGGGCAATGCGTTCTTTAGTGATGCGATTTTCGGTGGTTTCCAGACTTTCCCTGGCCTGATCAATATTATTAAGCAGGACATCCTGTGGTGTAGCGGCACCGACGGCAGTGCAGAAAATTACCGGTAAAATAAACAGTAGAATGCGCATTACTGGCCTCCGGTTGCTGATGACAGTGAGACAGGTAACTCAACAAAACCCGGTTCCTTGCGCTTCTCGTAAATGGCGATGGCCTTAGCGATTTCATCCCCTGTTAAAGACTCATCAAAGCGCCATTGCCATTCTCCCTCAATCACTTCACCCGTTCCCTGGTAGCGGCCGCTGGCGTTGGTGAACCAGGCATAACCTGCGCCCAGATAAAACTGTTTTACCAGCACGTCCTGCTCATCTGGTGCGGTAATAATGGTTTCATTAACGGTGAGTTGCTGATTGAATCTGTGTAGCGCTGAAAGCTTGGCTAACACCACTTGTAAATTCGCTGATGTTTCGGTGCTATCATCGAGTTGGGATTGCTCTTCATCCCACAGAGTGCGAACCGGATCCGGCAGAGCACTGTAAAGGCTATTTACCCGTGCGGTGATGGTTGCCAGCGAGCGGGTTAATTTTTCCTGTTGTGATTCCATGTCACTTTGAGACGCCAGCAGAGCCTCACGCTGTTGTTCAACATCGCCCTGATTGGCTTTGCCTTGTGCAAGTATGTCGTCTAACTGCGCCTTTTCTGCTTGTAACAACTGGATCCGCTGCTGCATGGTTGGCGCTTGTTGTTGCCACTCATTGAGTAATCGTCTTTCCTGACGCTCCAGCCCCAGCCATTTTTCAGTGAGACCATCCACTTCATTAATCGCCTGCTGCGCCCAGACAGGGCTTATCAGCAAACTAAGCAACAGAATGTTGTATAACCGAAACATGCTTTACATCCGAGTATTGATAGGTTCTGAATAAACAAAAACGCACCCGCTGCAACGAACCCTTGCAACAGATGCACTTAGTTACATTGGCAACTACTTAAAAACGGTAGCTGGCAGCCAGCAAGAAGCTTCGACCAGGCTCGTTATAAGTGTTAGCCCCCGCAGTAGCCTGTACCCCTTCCCTGAAAATGCTTTTATCCAGTAAGTTCTTCACACTGAAAGTAAATTGCAGTGCGTCGTTAAACTGATAAACCGAATTAAAATTCACGATGGTATAGGGGTCGCGATCTTTTGGATTTTCCAATTCTTCACCCGACGTCACGCTGGTCGTTGGACTAACGGTTTTACCGTAATGCTGACCGCTTAACACCAGTTCCAGATCATCGTTAACCTGCCAGCTCAGCATAGAGTTGATGGTGTAATCAGGTACAATTGACAACGGCTCACCGGTGGTTTTGTCTTCCGATTCAAGCATGACCGTGGCATTGGTAGACCATTCAATTGAATCGCTTAAAGGCAGTAACAAGTTGGCTTCCAGACCTTCAATAACCGCTTTGGGAATATTAGCCCACTGAAATACTTGCACATATCCGCCATTTGAACCGTCAATCACGTACATAGGTGATTGATTACCGGTGCCAATTTTGTTGCGATAATCATTGTGGAAATAAGTTAATCCAGCATTGATGCCGCTTTCGGCAACATAATGTACCCCCAACTCTTTATTGACAGAGGTTTCATGTTCAAGTTCGGGGTTACCAATGATGGAACAACCACTGCCCTGGCTTGGGTAAGCTACCGGACAACCGTTACCACGGGTGGTATAGACATAGTTTGCGTTCAACTGATAAAGATTCGGCGCTTTAAATGCCCGGCTTATCCCCGCCTGAAATGTCAGATTTGGAGAAGCCTGGTAGCCAATATTCAAACTAGGCGAAACATTAGTTCCAGCCTCGCTGTGATTATCAAAGCGTACTCCAGGCGTGACGGTGACCGCATCAGACACCATAATGTTATCCTCAATGTATACACCTATAAGTTCGGCGGTGACCACTGAGGGGCGGTCTTCAACGGCAACAGTGCCGTCAATTTCATCTAAATCAACCGCTGCGATACCGGTTTGATTACTCACACTGTCATCTAATCGCTCACCACGGAACTCAGCACCAAGGGTCATGGTTTGATTCAGACCAGCAAATTTCAGCGGCAGGTTCCATTCGCTTTTAGCGGTAATGTTACGAAGCATAATGGTATTCATTTCGCCAGTTTCGGTATTAATGGCGCCATCACCACCACCAGCAGCTCCCTCACTTAACCGGGTATTTTCGGTTTCTTCCCACTGGATATAACTGAATGAATCACCAAATTCGTAGTCACCATTGTGAGTTAGCGACGCCGTTTTACGACGCATTATGTTGGTTTCTTCACCGATATATAGCTGAGTGGTCGTCGCATCAACGCCCTGGAAAGCATTGTCACCTGAGTAGATATTGCCTTGACGGCTATACGCCAGCTCGGCTTCCCAGGTATGAGTTTCGTTTTGGTCAAAGCGGATTAAGGTTCGGGCATCCATATTCTCCACCCCTTCGCGGCCAGCCGCTACGCGGGCACTACCGTCTCGTCCTGCGCTTTCCGCTACGGTTGCATCACGATTCAGATCAGGCTCATCACCGTCCTGTTTGTTATAGTTCAGTACAGTACGCTGCGAGAATCGTTCGCTAAGAGGGCAGCTCAGAACTACGTTAGCGCGCTTATTGCCGCCTTCCAGTGAGTTTTCCGGAATTTCAGTTTGTACTGTAACGGTAGCTGAACTGGTTTCAGGGGTTTTAGTAATAATGTTAATGACACCACCGGACGCTCCTGAACCATAACGAGCAGCCGCCGGGCCGCGAATAACTTCGATGCGCTCGATGGCCTCAGCTGGCACCCAGCTACTGTCACCACGAGAATCTCGTTCGCCTGGACGGCCCATTTTTACTGAGTTGCGCGACAAAACCGGTTTGCCGTCGATTAAGATCAGTGTGTTTTCAGGCCCCATTCCACGCAGGTCGATTTGGCGCTTGTTACCATACTGACCAGAACTTGAATTACCCGTTAGGTTAACACCTGGCATGGTTCTGACCAGTTCAGCGATGTCATTTGTGATCGGCCGACGTTTCATATCTTCTGTCGTGATAACCGATACACCCGGTGCTTGTTTTAATTCTTCGGATGCAGCCTGAACCACGGTGGTTTCAAGCGTTTCAATTTCTTCTGATTGTTGCGCGGCGACACCTCCCACGGTCAGCATGGGGAAAAGAGTGGTCAACAGTAATCGCTTTTTATTCATAGACATGAAAAATAATTCCTTGGTTTTTAATGCGTTTGGGCATTGTCATGTATGTCCAACCTGCTCTGTGATCGCTATCAGCCCATGAAAAGGAGCAGGCCCTACTGAAATATCGCTCGAATGCTAATGGGAATCATTATTATTTTCAACAACAGAATTGTACGACATAATTGAAATCACTGAATAAACGCTACTGACAATCGAAACGAGACAAGCAAGCCAAAAACAAGCTGCATCCCTTTATTCAGCTCTGCTTCGGCTCATACGAACGATAAAATCTAAATGCTAACAATTATCATTTATATGATATTTTAGTTATTCGCTCAGAAGAAGTGCGCAACTCTTATAAGAATGATAAGAGTTCCTTATAACGGCAGGGCATTCACCTGCAGAAAGTGAGGTGGGGTTGCAATTTTCTCCTGTGTCGTAGCGGCTGTATGACGTGTGCCAGGTTCAGTGCCCGACACCAGGAGCACAGAGTTCTGAACGGTTTATCACAAATCAGATGCCAGGCTTTGTCGGCAAATCTGCATTGAGAGTTTGTTAGTAAATAAATGCACTGAACGCCCCCGCCAGGTGCTGGTATCAATTATTGTGGAGACTTCCTCTTGCCACAGCATCAGCGATATAAAAGATGGTCGCTGCCAGAGGCCTTTTTTATTTAGACTCCTATGATCTTTCATTATTTTAGCTGCTGTAAAAAGCGCGCCGTTCTGGTATAACAAATAAAAAATAATAAGAATAAAATCAAAGTTGCCTATAAAAATAACGATAAGAGTGCGCTTATGAAGTCTATGTCTTTGCAACAGAAATTTATGCTGATTGTCGGTGGCGCAATGTCACTGGTTTTGTTAATTGCCGCCATTATTTTACTGAATTTTGTTAGTGAACGAGCCAGAACCACCATCGAAAATGACGTGCTGAGCCTCGTGAACAAAGAAGCTCAGGCCATCGAAGGGTTTTTCTCAACTTATGGTGGTGTCGCCCGTAGTTTTTTAAGTAACCCGTTTATTCAAACTTTTTTTGCCGAACACGATGAGCGTGGAGCCGGAGCGGCGTCATTACCCGACTCAGATAAAATTTATAAAACTTTTCAGCAAATTAGCAGCGCTGATGAGAATATAAAATCGGCCTTCTTTGGCTCTGCTAATACCGGCGAGTACTTTTACGAGGAAGGTCGGGTGGGTGTGGATACTGAAGGAGCGGATGCTGGCGATCCCACCAAAGGTTACTTTGCCACGGCGCGCCCGTGGTTTAAAGCAGCAGTCAGTCATCGCGGTCTTTACGTAACGCCGCCTGCCGTTGATTCACAGGACGGCAGTATTTCAGCCGTAGTACAGTCAGCCGTTTACCTCAATGGCACCTTACTGGGTGTGGGCGGCGTGGATATTCTTATCAGCACTATTGCCGGGGTACTCGACGATATTCGTTACGAGGGTCAGGGGGTCGCGTTTTTAGTAGATGATAACCAGAATGTGGTGTACTTTCCCAACACCAGTGACACGCTGGATATCAGCTCACCACTCGCTTCCTTTGATTCTGCCTTCAGTGACTCTAACGGCTTTACGGCACTGGCCACAGCCATGACTGCTGATAATCACGGCACGGTTGATGTGCGCTGGCAGGGGAAAGACTATTATGCCACCTTCCGTCACGCCAGACTAAGCAATCCTGAAATGAACTGGACACTCGGTTTTATGCTGCCGCAAAGTGTCATTGCCGACCCTATCCAGCATGCTATTCTGGTGGCTGGTGTGCTGGCGTTAGTCATCATTGGTATTCTGGTTTCAATCACCTATATAGCCAGCACCCGCGTGACCCGCCCTATATTGCAAATGAAAGACGCCATGGCAGATATTGCTTCTGGTGAAGGCGACCTGACTAAACGACTGACTATTAGCAGTCGCGACGAAGTAGGCCAGCTGGCCGAACAGTTCAACCTGTTCACCGATAAACTGCACCGATTATTGATTGAAGCTGCGCATAGTACTCAGGCCGTAGCAGATGCCGCAGGACATTTAAAGGTGCTTTCGCAAAGCACCAGTAATGAAGTCAGACAAGAACAACGCCAGGTCGACTCAGTATCCAGTGCGGTAACACAAATGGCTACCATGGTGCAGGAAATTTCGGCCAACGCGCTGCAGTCCAGTGAAGCGGCAACCACCGCAGAACAACAAGCCAATGATGGGATGCAACTGGCCAATAGCGCCCGTGGCGAACTTCAGCAACTGGCAGAATCGATTAATGATGCGGTACAGATCGTTAGTGGCCTGTCGCAGGAATCACAAAACATTGGCGCTGTTATTGATGTGATTAATGGGATTGCTGAGCAAACCAACCTGTTAGCCTTGAACGCGGCAATCGAAGCGGCCCGGGCGGGTGAACAAGGACGTGGTTTTGCGGTTGTGGCCGACGAAGTGCGTTCACTCGCCTCACGCACTCAGGATTCCACCGATGATATCCGCAAAATGGTTGAACGTTTACAGAACATGACTTCGCACACTCGGAATGCTATGCAGGATGGGCAGAAAAAGTCAGAACAAGGTGTTGAGCAAGCGCAACAGGTAGCGGCGTCTCTGCTTCATATCAGTGAATCCATCGGCACTGTGCAATCGCAGAGTACCCAGATCGCTCAGGCGACTAAGCAGCAAACCAGTGTTGCAGAAGACATTAACCGTTCACTGGTAGCCATCAGTAGTGTTAGCGATAAAGCCAGCGATAATGCTGGCCAGCTAGCTGCAGATGCCACCCGCTTAAGTGAAATCGCCAGTGAACTGCGTGAAGTCATCAACCAGTTTAAACTCTGAGCGGGCCACAAATCTGTCAGATTCAAGCCGGTGCGGAGTGCAAGAGGCAACGAAGGTATTCCTCCCGGCTCCGGCTCAGCTGCACACTCAACTCATTTGCTGCTGATAAGCACCTTTAGGTACTTGCCGATTTCGCTGGCACTTAAAGGTTTCGACCAGTGATATCCCTGACCAAAATCACAGCCCATACTCAGCAGTATTTGCCTGGTTGCGTCATCTTCTATTCCCTCAGCAACGGTACTCATACCGAGACTGCGGGCCATGGTGATCATCGCCTGCACCAGGGGCACATCGTTGTCATCACTGGTAAGCGGATGAATAAACGAACGATCGATCTTAAGCGTAGAGGCATTGAACCGGCGAAGATACGCTAAATTTGAGTATCCCGAGCCGAAATCGTCGATGGCGATGGTAATGCCCATGTCGGTCAGGGCTGCCAGTTGTGCCACGATACCGGATGAGTCATTAATAAACAGCGACTCTGTCAGCTCAATTTCAAGCGCCTCGGGCGGCAGGCCTGCCTGCTGTAATGCACGCTCCACGTGACGTTGTAATAAGCCATCGTTAAACTGTAGGGCTGAGATATTCACTGCTACGCGCAGATCAGACAAACCACTTTGGCGCTGACCTGCACAAAACAGGCAAGCCTGTTCGATTACCCAGCTTCCCAGTTTGTTGATGACGCCAGCGGTCTCAGCCATAGGGATAAATATGTCTGGCCCAATCATGCCCCCTTCTTTTTGTGGCCAGCGCAACAAAGCCTCTACCACTAATGGTTGCTCAGAATTCAGGTCGACAATCGGCTGATAATATAATTCAAATGCGTTGTTACTCACTGCACTACGTAATTTTTGCAGCAATTTGAAACGTTCTTCGCTAAGTTCATCCTGCTCTGGTGAGTAAAAGCTATAAGTATTGCGCCCATCGCTTTTTGCCTGATACATAGCAATATCGGCTTTACGACATAGCTCTTTAAAGTGCTCTCCATCTTTTGGCGCAATGGCAATGCCAATTGAAGAAGAGATCACTACCCGATTTTGCAATACCTCAAACTCTTTGGCGCATTCCAGCAGCAGGTTGTTTACAAACGCCTTGAGCTTATCATTATTGTCGCAGTCACCACCGCATGGGGTGAGCACCAAAAACTCATCGCCGCCAAACCGAATAAGATGCTGCCCCTCGCTAAGACGATCGCTGAGGCGCTGGGCCAATTCTTCCAGCAGCACATCGCCGGCTACATGACCAAGGGCGTCATTAACAGGTTTAAAGTTATCCAAATCAAGAAACAGCATGGCCACTTGGGCATTATTGCTTTTGCTTTGCTCCAACAGACGCTGAAATAACTGCTCACCGTGCAAGCGGTTTGGCAAATGGGTAAGAGGATCGTGATGAGCAAGGTGTTGAATTTGCTCGCGGCTGAGCTGTACCTTTTCGTTTTCCCTTTGCAGGGATCTCATTAACCGTTTGATATCTCTAACTAATACGTAAACACTAAAGCCAGTAACAATAAAAATCACCTGCACAAATATGAGGTGTTCCCAGCTAAGTTTCGGCGTACTGGGGGTAACATAGCCGCCGATGTTGAGCCATACCAGTACAGAGCATTGTACAATGGTAAGCGTGAGCAGTGTACCAAACAGCCCTACTCCGCCAAGGATGGCAGCAAATATCAGTAAGCAGGGATAGCCGATGATAGCTATGTCAAACAGTCCAGCCCCCACTAAAGCAAGGGCGAATAACATCGCCGACATGGAGCTCAATAAAACGTAGGAAGAGGCTTGTGTTTTGTGTATGTAGGCGAGTAAAAAAGCCAGTATCAGTGATGCCAGACCAGCCGAAAATATAGTGAAGGCGACGCCTCTGGCAACCAGTACAGAGGCCACCAACCCTAACGCGCTAACGCCACAAATTTGCAATAGCCGGTAACGGCGTACCTGCGCCAACGCACCAATAGAGTTGGCGTCGACAGCTAGTTCCGGTTGATTATTATTATCCATCTTTGTGGCCTGTAAATACTCAGTAGTTACTATAGCACCAAGTATAAATCGCCTCTATGCTTAGTAAGCGTTGTGGTTTTTCAAGCAGTTGTAACTCATCCCATAAAAAGCACATAAAGAGTCATCATCAGGCCGCTGGTAACTAGCCAAATTGAAACCAATGCACCCACCTTCATTTGCTTTACGCCCGCCGTTACTACCTTTGACAGAGGGGGCACAGCATTACGTCGCCACTTGCAAACCCGGTGGGCATAGATAATTGTGCCGGTAAAACAGAGACTGGTTAATAAGAAGCCAAAGACAAAATATACCGTTTTAGACCAATAAGCTCCCCAGGTACCAAAATGAAGTGGGTCGGCCGCTTCTGATATACGAGCATGTACAGACAGTTCACTTGCAAAACGCTGCGACAAACATTCGCCGGTTATCGGGTCAAAGATCAAATTATTGGCGCGGTCACGGACTAAAATAGTATCACTCTGACCATCAACTCGCACAGGCTGGCCGGATGTTACCGGCAGAAAAATGGATGAAATGCGCAAATCTGGCCGTAAAGAAGAAGACTGGCGGATAACCTGCGCAAAAATATCCGGTTCTACTGTGAGCGTATGTGGCTTTGCCGGCAAATTACTGACTGTAGCATTAGCCGGGTAGTCAGCAGCGAGCCCGTATTTCTCAACAAAATACCACACGCTGGTCAATGCTATAATTAGCAGCAACCAACTACCCCACAGTGCGGTTAATCTGTGCATGTCACCCCAGAACACCCGGGGGTTGTGGTGCCGTGGCAAACGCCATAACCCTCGCCACCAATGCTTATGCAATGCAAGCCCGGAGATTAACGAGATACACAATAAGAATCCGGTAGCAGAGACTATCGTCAGACCAATATTTAATGGCAACATCAAATGCCTGTGCAGGCGACGAAGCACAGTCTGCCAGTTTAGCCACACGCCATTGCCCTGATATTCGAGTGTTTCCGGATTAAAAAACAGGCGGTACCGCTGCCCGCCTTCATCAAGCAGTATTGCTTGTGCGGCAAAGCCTGGATGTAATGGCGCTGACAACTGGTAAACCTTATCACCCTTAGCCTGTGCCAAAACAGCCCGATAGTAGGCTGACCAATCCAAAGGCTTATCGGAAGCTGTCGACCTTATTGCCGGATTAGTTAACCAATCCAGTTCGTGTGACAGCACCGCCAGGGTGCCCGTAAACATAATGAAACACACAAACACAGCCAGCGGGAGGCCTGCAAAACTGTGCCATTTGTACCATTGTTGTTTATTCATGGACTGAGCTTTTTTATCCAGCAGGTTCAGCCAGTATTAGCAAATACTTCATGGGCACTAAAAGTCGTAACTTAGCTGCACCACCACTTCTCTGGGCTCTCCCGGGAAGTGACCGTTTCGTTCGCTGAAACCGCTAACGGCATAGACTTTGTCGAACAGATTTTTTACGTTTACGCTCAGTAACAGATTGTCCCATTGCGTTGTCCAACTGGCATCAAAGACAGTAAAAGGCTTTACTCGCTGGCCACTGAGACTGATTTGTTCGCTTACGTAATCCACGCCCATTGCAAACGAGGAATCAATGGACGCAATATCATAGCGGGCCCAAAAGCCGGCCTGGTGACGAGGTGAGTTGGCAAAGCGGCTACCACCGTAGGTATTACTGGTACTCCCACTGGCTACTACTGTATCGTTATAGGCATAATTGGCAGTAATGCTTACCGATTCGCTCACATCCCCTACCAGAGTGAATTCGGCGCCGTTACTTTCCACTAAACCAAAGTTAATCAGTGCCGGTTCCACATCATCGTTAAGCCCTTCCACATATTCCGGATTACTGATCACCAGGTTTTCTTTATCTATTTGATACACCGCCATCGTTGTCATAATGCGGCCTTGTAACCAAGACTGCTTGATACCCAACTCGACCTGTTTACCGGTTTCCGGTGACAATGGCTCAGCGCCAGCCTCGGCAAAGTCGGAGGGATCAACCGGATTGAAACTTTCAGAATAATTCAGATACACCGTAGTAGCGCCTGAAGGGGTATATATTAAACCTGCCCGCGGGGTAATATCACTGTCTGAATACTGAGTATTGGTATCCATGCTCTTTTCGTCGAAATAATCCAGTCGTGCGCCTGCCATTAATGCCCATTGTGGTGAAAATTGCAGTTTGTCCTGCATATAAATACTGGCTCTTTCACGTTCTAACCCGTCACGGTTCATATTAGTCAGGTTGTAAGTGGCCGGGTCCGTTTCACCATAATTGAGCGTGAAAATGTTAAGGTTGGCAATACCATCGGCTTCAAATCGAGCCCGGTAATAATCGTAATCGGTTTCAACGCTATGCCAGTCGCCGCCAAACAGAAACTGGTGTTCGATACCAGCAGTTGCAAAGTCGTACACAAAATCGAGTGTAAGGCTAAGCTCATTGTTCGCGCGATACTGTTTTCGGTACTCCCGACGGATGGTTTGATCCTCAATATTTGCGGCCCCATCCCCGTTCACATCAATCCAGCTTCGCGACTCGTGATAGGCTTGCTCTCGCTCGTTATCCAGATAACGAAGTGTACCGTTAAAAGTAAAATTATCGCTGAAGTCATGCTGCAGATTAGCCTGTAACACTAACGCCTCCAGATCCTGATAATCTCCTTTCTCATTAGCATTATAACTTCGACTCACCAGGAAATTACCATTATCATCCACTGGTACACCGCGCAAACGATTACCGCCGAGATTCTGAACTATGTAATCATAAGTGGTAGTTAGTTCGGTATTGTCCCCCAACACAAACAAAGCGCCACCGGCTAATTCAATGTTCTCAGCATCTGCGTTGTTGCGGAAACTATCCTGAGATTCATAAAAGGCACCAAACCGGTAAGCCAGGTCTTCAGAAAGACCACCGGTAAATTCTGCCGAGGCGCCGGCAAGGGCAAAGTTCCCTGCCGTCAGGGTGACATTTCGGCGTTCATTAAAGGTTGGCTTGCGACTTACATAGTTAATCATACCGCCAGGTTCACCACCACCGTATAGAGCCGCTGCAGGCCCCTTAAGTACTTCAACCCGCTCAACATTAAATAACTGAGGCACACTAAAGCCTGAAAAAGGATCACCCCGGACCCCGTCATAAAATACGTTAGCATCATCCCGGAAACCACGAAAAGTAACGCCGGAATAACTGAACTCAGATACCCCTGCAATCGAACGATACAAATCGGTTATGTCCCGGGCAGCCTGGTCGGCGATAAGCTGACGGGTCAACACCTGAACCGACAACGGTATTTGCATAATATCTGACTCGGTTTTTGTACCTACCCGGGTACTACTGTCTAAGTAGAATTGTTGGGCGCGCCCGGTCACCTCAATAGTTTCGACATCTGAGTTGGTGGCAGCAATAACGGAAAATGACAGACTGAGAGAAGGAAAAAGTGCAAGAGCGAGAGCAGAATAGCGCATTAAATGTCCTTAAAGATTATCAAAGATAAAATCATATTATTGTTATTGATAATCATTATCATTCATATCTTCACTTGTATCAATGGCGCTTTAAGATTAATCCGCAGAAGGTTGTATTTTAGTTAAGCTGGTTACACCAGGCGTTGGGATTAAGCTTTTGAAATAGAGTGAGTATTAGAATTTTGCAGTATGGCTGCTTTCATCGGCACGGTTCAAAGATAGCGATATATTGTGTGTCTCAGTGATTAAACTGATGCCTTGTAGCGACTCCAGCATAAATGTATTCTACAACTCACCACCTTATGGTGGTGAGAAACGTCAAACACTACAGGTACTTTCTCTTGCGCGTTTTATAAGTGCCAGGAGTGGATCACTCCTGATTATCAAACGCCAGTGCCAGTGCCTCGGCCACACGAATGCCGTCAATACCTGCCGACCAGATGCCACCAGCATAGCCTGCCCCCTCGCCTGCCGGATACAGCCCTTTAACGTTAACGCTTTGATAGTCTTTATCCCGTTTAATGCATACCGGTGACGAGGTGCGGGTTTCTACGCCGGTGAGGGTACCATCGGCTTTAGCGAAGCCTTTGATTTGGCGGTCGAACGCCGGGATCGCCTCGCGAATAGCCTGGGTAACATAATCCGGCACCACTTTGCTCAGATCGGTTAAGGTAACACCCGGTGTATAAGATGGCGTAACGTCGCCCAATGCCGCGCTGGGTTTGCCAGCCAGAAAATCACCAATTAGCTGTCCGGGGGCGTTGTAATTCTCACCACCGGCCTTAAATGCCAGTTCCTCAAGACGGCGCTGTAATTCAATGCCTGCCAGTGGGTGGCCAGGATAATCCTGTTCCGGCGTGATCCCCACTACAATAGCGCTGTTTGCGTTGCGCTCATGGCGGGAGTACTGGCTCATGCCGTTGGTAACCACACGGCCAGGCTCAGAAGCCGCCGCAACGACAGTCCCCCCCGGGCACATACAGAAACTGTAAACGGTACGGCCATTCTTACAATGATGCACCAGTTTGTAATCTGCCGCGCCCAGAATAGGGTTACCGGCGTTTTCACCAAACCGACAGCGGTCAATCATGCTCTGCTCGTGTTCAATGCGAAAGCCAATGGAAAATGGCTTGGCTTCAATGTAAACGCCCTGCTCATACAGATTCTGAAAAGTATCCCGGGCGCTGTGTCCCAGGGCCAGAATGACCTGTTTGCATGCCAGATATTCGCCGTCGGATAAATGCAGTCCCTTTACCGTGTACTGGCCATCTTGTTCGTCCAGATCCAGTTTTTCGACCCGGGTAGAGAAGCGAATTTCGCCGCCCAAATCGATAATTTGCTGGCGCATTTTCTCTACCATGCTTACCAGTTTGAACGTACCGATATGCGGTTTACTAACATATAAAATTTCTTCCGGTGCACCGGCTTCAACAAACTCGTGCAATACTTTACGGCCATAATGCTTGCGGTCTTTTACCTGACTGTACAGCTTACCGTCTGAAAACGTGCCAGCGCCGCCTTCACCAAACTGCACGTTGGATTCCGGGTTAAGCGGCTGCTTACGCCAGAAGCCAAAGGTATCTTTAGTGCGCTCGCGCACGGCTTTACCGCGTTCCAGCACTATCGGTTTAAACCCCATCTGCGCCAGGATCAACGCCGCAAATATCCCGCACGGGCCCAGCCCTACCACTACCGGACGGTGAGTCAGATTTTCAGGCGCCTGGGCAACAAACTTGTAGGTCATGTCTGGTGTAACACGAACCTGGGTATCTTTGGCAAACATCGTCAGCAAATCCGCCTCACCGTTTACCTCTACATCCACCGTGTATATCAGCTGAATATCCCGGTTATTGCGCGCATCGTAACCGCGTTTAAACACATTAATGTTCAACAGGTCATCGACGGCAATCGCCAGTTTACTGACGATCGCCGCAGCCAGTGCAGAGTCGTCATGATCGAGAGGAAGTTTTATATCGGTTAAACGCAACATGAGGGGGGATCCTGGTTCGCCGGACAGCCTATCTGTCAGAGCGGCTATAGTTTAATGCAGTTGCTGGCAATCCGGTAGCCATTGTGGCCATTTGTCTTTCGATCAGGTTACAGAACCCTTATAATTACAACCAAATTGATTCACGCGCCGACCTTTCATGACCTTTGTAGTGACCGACAACTGCGTAAAATGCAAATATACCGACTGTGTGGCCGTATGCCCGGTAGACGCCTTTTTTGAGGGGCCAAACTTTCTGGCTATCGACCCGGCTATCTGCATTGATTGCGCGCTGTGCGTGCCGGAATGTCCGGCCGAGGCCATTATTCAGGACACCGAGTTAACCGACGAACAAAAACCCTATCTGGCCATTAACGCTGAGCTTAGTCAGCAGTGGCCAAATATTACTGAAGTGATTGCGCCGCCTGAGGATGCAGACAGCTGGAATGGCGTACCGGAAAAACTGCCGTTGCTGGAACGCTAAGGTTTAATCAGGGCTGCCTACTAGCCCTTGAAACCGGTAGCGACTAAATAGACTTCCCGGGAACGGGGGCGGGATGCCGCAGGCTTTCGTACTACCACCTTGTTAAAGGATGAACGGACATCTTTGACATACTCGTCGTAACCCACGCCCTGAAACACTTTTGCACAAAAACTGCCGCCGGGCTGTAACACGTTTCTGGCCATATCGAGTGCCAGCTCAACCAGATACATAGAGGCATACTGATCGGTGGTTTTTACGCCACTTTGATTAGGCGCCATATCCGAAACCACCACATCCACCTGATCATCGCCAAGCACCTTAAGTATTTGGTCGTATACCGCCTCGTCGGTGAAATCACCCTGAATGAAGTCTACCCCGATAATGCTGTCCATAGGCAGAATGTCCGATGCAATCACCCGCCCGTTTTCACCCACAACGGGCGCAACGATTTGCGACCAGCCGCCCGGTGCAGAACCGAGATCCATGACTACGCTGCCGGGGCCAAACAGTTTGTCTTTTTCGTTGATTTCAATCAGCTTGTAACTGGCCCGGGAACGATACCCATCGGCTTGCGCCTTTTTTACATAAGGGTCGTTAACGTGTTCTTCCATCCATTTTTTACTGGTTTTTGAGCGGGCCATATCTACTCTGCTGTGACTGGTGGGAAATCGGCGTTTATTGTAAGCATGCCTAAGCCATTTGCAAATCCGGCAGTGTCAACAAACTTTACCGGGCCGCCTGACTTCATAGTTATTACAGGCTACAATACGCGCTATCTTATCATGCGCCTTTAAAAGCGCCTATCGCCCCTTATCGATCCGGAACGGCCAGCACCATGAAATTAGACGACGTAAAAAAACTGCATCAGAAAAAGTACCGTTCGCAGTTTGGCTACTATCTGGTGGAAGGTGAGCATTTGATTCAGGAACTGCAACGCTCGCCGCTGATGGCATTGCCTGTTACGGTCTATGTTACTGATACCTGGCAGTCAAAAGGCGTGACCCTGGATGATCGCTTTGAGGTCGTATCGGTAACCGAGCGCCAGATGGCCTCCCTCAGTGATACCAAAACGCCTCAGGGTGTTATCGCCAGAGTACCGCTACCTGTCAATAATATTGATGCACCAGTGGCAGCTAACGAGCGCTGTATTTACCTGCATGAAATTCAGGATCCAGGCAATCTGGGCACCATTTTACGCTCGCTGGCCTGGTTTGGTGGTTTTCGGCTGTTGCTAAGCCCTAACAGTGTCGACCCGTTTAATTCCAAGGCAGTACGCGCAAGTATGGGCGCAATCTTTCATTTGCCGGTTGAACTGGACGTTTCGCTCAGCCAACTGCAATCCCGCTTTGAAAGGTTTGCCTACCTCGACCTTGAAGGCTCGGCAATAACAGCTGAACAGTTTAGCAATTACCCCTGCTATCTGTTTGGTAACGAAGCTCGGGGCGTACCGGCACAAGCGCTAACTGCAACAAACGCTGAAGCGTTTACCATTGCCGGCAACGGCAACGGCAACATCGAATCATTAAATCTGGCTAGTGCTGTGGGGATCTGCGCCTTTCAGCTGGCGCAAGCCACAAAGTAAGTGCAGTTGCAAAAAGAAGGCTGAATTATTGCGGGAGAGGCGCTGCTAGCGCCGGTTTTTCTTCATTCGGCGGCTTTGCTCCTGACGCTTTTCTTCGCGCTTTTCTTTACGCGCCACTTTATCAGGGGTTAACGAGCCTTCTTTGAATTTTTGTTTGCGTCTGGCTTTGTCAGCCGCTTTTTTCTCGGCAGCGGCGGCCATCTCGATTTTTTCCTGCTCAATCATTTCAGGCGTTTCCAGGGTCAGGCGTCCCAGCTTGCCCGCCTGCAATTCGGTTAACAGGATTTCGCAGATCTTATGCAAATTAACCCGGCCTCCGGCCATCTTAGCGCCACGGGTTTTGGCAGCAGCTTCTAAAAACTCCAGCTCGGTATCGGGCAGCTCTTCCAGCTTGTAACGCTCTTTCATTGCCTCCGGATAAGCTTTAATTAAATAGTCAGCGGCATAAAAGCCCACGTCATCGTATTCCATAGCGGTGTTTTTTACCGCGCCGGATGACGCCAGCCGGTAGATAGAGTTGGGGTTTTCCAGTTTTGGCCACAGCACGCCCGGCGTATCATAGAGTACGATCCCGCCGCCTAAGTTAATCCGCTGCTGAGATTTGGTTACCGCTGGTTCATTGCCGGTTTTGGCAATCACCCGGTCAGCCAGAATGTTAATCAGGGTCGATTTACCCACATTGGGAATACCGGTGATCATGGCATTGATCGACTTCACCGAAGCGTGTTTCTGGGCACAAATGGACTGGATTAATTTTATGATCTGCTTGCTGTTAGCCGGGTGGTCGGTAGTGGTGGTAATGGTTTTTACCCCGCGCTCACTTTCCAGATAAGCCTGCCACCGGGCGGTCAGATCCGGGTCCGCCAAATCATATTTATTCAGGATTTTAAGGACCGGCTTATCCCCTCTTATCTTAGCGATTTCCGGGTTTTCACTGGAGTACGGGATCCGCGCATCAAGCACTTCTATCAGAATATCAACCTGACTAATCGATTCTTTAATTTCTTTCAGGGCTTTGTGCATATGCCCGGGAAACCATTGTAAGGCCACTAACTATGTCCTGTTATCACTACGTTGTGCGCAAGTTTACTGTATTTACGACTGAAATGGGATTTATTGCAGGCGCAGGACTGGCATTAAGCCCGCTTTAGGCTTAAACGGACCTAATGCTGTTATCACGATTACGAGCAAAGTCGAAGCGATTGACTAGGCGTCGCTTTGTCTTTCAAGCTCTATGGCATACTCCACTAATTCGGCATTGGAGAGATTGGCATCATAGCTGTCTTTATCCTGAGCGAGAATTTTATCGATGAATTTTTCAACAAGTTGTTGATGACCTTCATCTAACAGGCGGTATTTTGTGAGGAGCCTTGTCTCTGTATCATTCATATCCAAGTTATTGTTCCTCTTTCGTTGTTATTTACAACCCGCTTGTTAGCCGGCAATGGCGGTAACGCAATCCCAGGCAACAAGCATTACTGTGTATAGTAGACAGCCAGCGCAATAATTGCCAATCTGCGCCGCGCTGCTTACAGTCATCGCCCTAAAATGAATTACCGTGTTTTCGCCCGCCAGGAACTCGATTACAAAATGATACAGAGAAAAGGTTTGCGGCCATGGGGACTTTGCGTACCATTAGCCTGCATTTAATAACAACGAGCAGATAACCGGCATGATAAAACCAATTCTTGCACTCAGCACTGCGGCCCTGTTCAGCCTGCAGGCTGCGGCGACAGTGGTAGAAATTCGCACCAATATGGGCAACATCAGCGTTAACCTTTTTGATGAAGATACCCCGGAGACCGTTGAAAACTTTCTTGAATATGTCAACTCAGGGGCTTATGCCAATAACGTAGTACATCGTTCTGAACCTGACTTTGTAGTCCAGGCTGGCGGTTTCACCTACAACAATACCCTGCCCCTCGACGATGTGGCTACCGGTGTTGCAGTGGTTAATGAACCGGTGCTTTCGAATGTACGCGGCACTATTGCCATGGCTAAACAAGCTGGCGATCCAAACAGTGCTACATCACAATGGTTTATTAATTTATCCGACAACAGCCAGAATCTGGATGTGCAGAATGGCGGCTTTACCGTATTTGGCCAGGTGATTGATAACGGCATGGATGTCGCAGACGCGATTAGCGAGCTCCCTCGCTTTAATCTGGGCGGGGCTGCAAACTCTATTCCGCTGCAGGATTACACCAACGACGATGCCAGCAACGGCCGTGAACCGGACGGTGATAACTTTGTGTTGATTACCGATATTGTGGTTACTGACGCAGCGACAGTGACCAACCCGGACTTAACTCCGGTTCCCAACACCCTGATCGACAACGACAGTGAACCAACATCACCTTCAGGTGGCGGCTCTTCCGGTGGCGCCATGCATCCACTGGCGTTACTGGTTATTGGCTTAACAGCTGTTCTATTCCGGCGCAGGGTAAAACGTTAAGAACTCTGGCCTGGCAGGAAGAAATAAGAAAGCCGCTCATCTGAGCGGCTTTCGAGCTTTAGACAGCGACCTTTTTACGCTATGCGGATCACAACAGCCTGCCAGGGCTCAAGGGTGTAACCTGAGTCATCTGACTGCAGCGCTGCGTAGTTATTGATCATAACATTATCGCCAATCAGTGCCGGCTCCAATGGGCAATGTTGTTGACTACCAGAGTAGTTAAGCAATACCAGAATCACCTCATCATCAAGTTTACGAGTGAAGGCATAAATATGCTCATCGTCCGGCAACAGCAATTCATAAGCACCGTACACCAGAGTCAAATTTTCCTTACGTAAGCGGGTAAGCTGGCGGAAGTAATTCAGTGGCGAGTCAGGGTCTTCTTCCTGGGCAGCCACATTGATCTCCGGATAGTTACCGGTAACCTTCAACCAAGGTTTACCGGTTGTAAAACCAGCGTTGACCGAATCGTCCCACTGGATAGGTGTTCGGGCATTGTCGCGACCACTTAATTTGTGTGATTCCAGCAACATCTCGGCATCACCGCCCTCATTTTTGGTGAGGTTATACCAATTAATGGTCATAAGATCGTTGTAGTCATCAATGCTGTCGAATTTGGCGTTAGTCATGCCGATTTCATCGCCCATATAATAGTAGGGCGTACCACGCATAGTCAGCAAAAAGGTACTGAGTAACTTTGAGGACTGCACACGATGGGCTGGCGAATCATCGCCAAACCAGGTCACCTGGCGCGGGAAATCATGATTGGTATGCCACTGAGTGCCCCAGCCTTTTTCGTCGAAGGTGGTTGCCCAGGCGCTCATGATCTCTTTGTACTTCACCAGGTTCTGGAAATCAGCGTTAACGATCTTACGTTGATCAACGCCCAGTTCCACATGCTCAAAGTGGTAATTCATGTTTAGCTCCTGACGGTCTTCGTCCACCAGGTCGTGAATGTTATCCAGGTTTGTGCCCGGCCCTTCAGCCACGGTCATAATATCGTAATGCTGCAGCACCTCGCGGTTCATTTCGTGCAGATACTGATGTAAACGGGGGCCCTGGGCATAAACATCAATCATGGCATCGCCATGCACGCCCTCGAATACCGGGTAGTCATCATGCTTGGAAATAAAGGTGATCACGTCCATCCGGAAACCATCGATGCCCTTTTTAAACCAGAAATGCATCATGTCGAAGATTTCTTTGCGCACTGTGGGGTTTTCCCAGTTTAAGTCTGGCTGGGTTTTATCAAAGTAATGCAAATAGTAAGCATCGGTGGGCTGATGATAGGCCCATGCTGAGCCTTCTTCGTCGAAAAACGACCAGCGTTCCGGCGGTGTGCCATTTTCGGCTGGCCACCAGTGATAATAATCACGATAGGGATTATCGCGCGACGAGCAGGCCTGTTTAAACCATTCATGCTCACTGCTGGAGTGGTTTACCACCAAATCCATCACCACTTTAATACCGCGCGCATGAAAACCGGCCAGCAACTCCTCAAAGTCGGCCATGGTACCAAACTCATCCATAATGTCCCGATAGTCAGAGATATCGTAGCCATTATCGTTGTTTGGCGATTTATAAATCGGGTTTAACCAGACAATGTCCACCCCCAGTGAGGCGATATAATCGAGGCGCTTAATAATCCCCTGCAAATCGCCCACCCCGTCACCATTGGAGTCCTGAAAACTGCGGGGATAAATCTGATAAACAACGCCCTCTTTCCACCACTGGCGGTTCATCTGTTTTAGTTGCATGACTGTTTCTCCTGATTAGCCAGGTGATCAGGTTTGGAGTTTATTCGCAGTGCCAAACCGGCACCGACCACGAATAAAATACCAGTAACTGCCAGGGCATTTCGTGGATCGCCGCCGAGCAGCGAATCATAGAAATAGCCAACCGTGAGCATTTCCATAATCTGTGGCAGGCAAATCATGGCATTCAGCAGACCCATGTAAACGCCTACTCGTGCTGCCGGAGTAACGTCGGCTGCGATAATAAAAGGCACGGTCATTACAGCAGACCAACCTACACCAACCAGTGCCATACAGGCAAAAGTGAGATACAGGTCTGTGGTTAGTTGCATGGACAGATAGCCCACACCACCAATCAATAAGAATAACGAATAGGTTTTTGCATCGCCGATTTTGGTGACTATTTTAGCGATGACCAGCGCCATGATGAGGGTGGTTACATTCATAATGGTAAAGGCCATTCCCACCTGCGCAGTCCCTTCTGCAAAACCAGGGCTATCCGGATTAGGGGCATCGTAAACGTGGCGGGCAATCGACAGTGCCAGGTATTGCCACATCAGTGGTAAACCAAACCAGGTAACCAGCTTCACCCACCAAACCGCGCGCAACGACTTGGGCATATCCACCAGCGCACTCCACAGTTCGGTAAACACATGGCCAATACTTTTGTGCTCCCGCTTAGCGTGAAATGCTGCCATATCTTCAGGCGGGTATTCGTTTGTTTTTACGAATGACCAGGCGGTAGATATCAGGATCACTACCACACCAATAGCAAAAGAATATTTTACTATTTCCGGAATTTGCTTACCGTCGGTTTCGGCTGAAACGCCGACCGAGATCATAATCAGCGGCATTAGTCCGGCCAGCATCTGACCGGCTGCAACCATAAACGACTGCAGCGCGTAGCCCTTAGGCCGTTGCTGATGATTAAGCTGATCACCGACTACTGCACGGTAGGGCTCCATGGCTGTATTCATGGCGGCATCGAGGATCCAGAATAATCCCACCACCATCCATAACTCAGGCACATAAGGCATAAACATCACAGCAATCGAGCCAACCAGCGCACCGATCATAAAAAACGGTTTACGGCGACCAAAGCGGGTCCAGGTACCATCACTCATGGCTCCGATAAGCGGTTGGATGAGTAACCCTGTTACCGGGCCAGCCAGCCACAGAATAGGCAGTTCGTGCTCTGCCGCGCCGTGGTAGCGGAAAATCGGACTCAGGTTAGCTTGTTGCAAACCAAAGCCATACTGGATACCAAAAAAGCCAAAGCACATGTTCCATATCTGCCAAAAGCTTAAGTTCGGTTTTAGTGAATCTTTCATAGCAAGATCTCTGTTTGTAGTAAATGTTAGCGTAACAAACATGCTCCTGATTCTCACAAACTCGAAACATAAACATGTAACACGCTGAAACTAGTGCAAGGTTTGATGTTGTGCGCGACTATTAGCAGTCTTTCTGCGCAACATAAAACACACAAAAAATTAACTTCGCAAACTGAATCTTAAACGATTAAGAAGATTACGCAAGTTTTCTCCTCACTTTCTTAAAGTTAAGTGTGTAAATAATTACCCTGCAACAAAAAATTTAAAGATGGGTATCAGGCGTTAGCGCTTGCCATTTCAAACGTTTGTCATATCAATAAAATAGTATTAACAGTTACCAATGATAGCGGGGTAGACTTTCGGTGAGCTCAGCGATTTCCAGACCATTATTTTACGGACTGTCCGTCACTTTTATTCTCCTCGCTGTGCTAGGTCAGCTTTCCACGGGCATTTACACGCCCTTTTTTGCAGAGTTAGCCCGGTTGCATGGCGCAAATATCACTCTGATTGAAAAAAGCGTTGCCATTTTTCTTATCGCGTTTGCGGTTTCACAACTATTGTCCGGCATCGCCTGCGATTACCTGAACAAAGCTCGGCTGCTGCAGTCGGGGTTACTGTTATTTATACTGGGCACGCTGATGGTTGCTTTTGCCAATAGTCCACTGCTCTTTCTGACCGGGCGTGTTGTGCAAGGATTGGGCGGTGGGGTTGGCGTGTCGGTAACGCGAGCCTTATCGAAACAGTTATTTAGCCCGCAACAACTCAATGTATCCCTGTCACTCACCAATATAGCTTTTGCCATCGCACCGGCAGTTGCACCAATCCTGGGGACATTAACCGGGGAGTGGCTGGGGCTCAGGGCGATATTTCTGGTCGTACTGGGAATTGCGCTACTGGCTTTAGGGTTACTGTGTGCGGTTGCGCCTGCGCTCAACTTCAGGCGAACTCACGACTCTCTGCACGTTATGCGGGACACCTTTACGCTGCTAAAAAGCAGTTTGAGCTCTATTGTGTTAATAGGTAGTGCCAGTGGGTTACTTTATGGGATTGTATTGGGCTTTGTTACTGTCAGCCCATTGCTGATTATCAATGAGCACGGCTACAGTAAAGGTGCTTTTTCGTTATTTTCACTGCTCGCTACTGTGTGCTTTGTGCTGGGCAGCGTTGTTAACATTAAATTATCGCGCCTTTGTGCGCTGCGTAAATTTACACTGTCCGGATGGGGGATACTGGGATTGTCGTGTATCACCCTGTTGTGGATTACGGTAATGGGTGCTGACAAACTCTGGCTCATTTTGAGTTTCAGTTATTTAGCTTTCTTTCTGGCCGGTATTGCCATGCCCTGCAGCGTACTCCTGATGCTGGATTTTTCTGCTACCTCGGCGGGTCTGTTGGCCGCCTTAACCGGCTTTTTCCACCTTACCGGCGCCTCGGCCGGCGCCTACCTGGTGGCGATGATAAACCAGCCACCCGCTCACGCCTTTATACTGACAACCACAACCTTGAGCCTTTGCAGTGTGATTGCCTGCGCTTTTATCAGAATTCAGCAGTCAGACTAATGCCCCCCGTTACCGGAGCTAACTATCATGTCCGAAAGTAATCGGAGCCTGTTTATAAAAGACATTTAATAATTCATTAAAGGCTTTTATCTCTGCCACCGCCAGATAGCGGGAAGGCATCGATAGTGTGGTACTTACATGCAAGGTATCCTGCTCATCACCCGGTTCAAACCGGTAAGAGCGGGTGAGCCTTCCATAGTGATGTTCGAGGTTCAGATCCGGCGGAAAGCGATTGAGTGCCCATTCATGCGGTACCTGAATTTTATATTCTGACTCAACCAGAAAGCCGGGATAAAACTGACCATAAACTTCGTTATTCAGCCAGGATGATGAGAGCTCTGAGCGTAACCATGAGTCATTTTCGGCCAGCGATATCCCCTGCTGAGGATTAAAGTAAGGCTCGTATGTGGTTTCAGAGTGAGTGGTAAGATAGCTCGACATTGTATCGACGCCGGAGATTTCAAATACCGGTTCAGCATCTTCATTGGCCACATCATGATAAACGTCTACCATATATTCCAGGCGTTTTTGCTGCGACAGGCCAGCCATATTCTGGCGCATTAACGATGCATACTCATTCAGGAAAGTGAGAGTAACGCGCTCTTGCTGGCCTCCCTTTGGCGTAATGGTAATATCTGACTTCGCTTTCAAATGCCAGCGAAACTGCGGACGAGGGATCGTGGTTAACGACTCATCGTTGGATAGATTCAGTGCAACCCGCCCCTGGATCCAGTCTGACGTGCTCTGCCACTGCGTATAGGGATCGGTGGGATCAAGGCAATATTGCTGGCCGGCAAAACTAAAGCAAACCACTACGTGATCAAATAAGCCGACGGCCGCCGCGCCAGCCATGTCCTCGCGCTCTCGCTTGGTTGCCACCAACACGGGCTCAGCATCAATGTCAATGGCGCGAAGCATGGCTATCAGCACGGCTGATTTGTCTTTACAGTCACCGAAGCGGTTATCGATGGTTTCGTCTACGTTATGCGGCACTATATCGTAGCCAGCTTCAGAGCGAGAAACATAACGAATATCGCGGGCAACAAACTCGAAAATACGCTGGATCAGCGCCTGCTTGCCATCAGCACTCTCAGCCAACGCCTCAACCAGCGGCTGTACGCCCTGATTATTTTCAATAGCATTTACAAAGCCGGGGCGCACCTGGGCTTTAACCGCTTGCCAGTCCGGCTCTGTAGAAAGGGTGATCTGGCCCAACTGATCGCCCCAGTTCACCACGCTGTCAGACTCCGCCGCCACAAGATCATCTGCCTGACAGAACACCCGCGCAGGCTGCAGCTCACAGCTGACAAGCTCACTGGTATTATCAAAATACAGTCGGGCGCTGTCGTCCCACTGCGCCTCGAAACTGTAATTGAGCATATCAGCAGTTTGCTGAGGGTAAGAACGAATACTCCAGAAAGGTCGCTCTGGTGTGAGAGTTTCCTCGATTTTGTATGCAATCAGTGTGACCCCGCCCACTTCCACCGCCGGAAAAGACACAATCATTTTTTCGGTTTCCGTGAAGGTATTGTAGGTATCTTCTGCAATCACTTTCTGGTGAGATTCATTGACATAATTCACCTTACCAGCCGGCGAAATACTCGCTGCTGTCAGCACCGTGAGCTGTTCATTTAACTGATTAAAGTAGATACTTTCATATGCATTGTTCTGCACGGATGCCGTGGTGGGATAGAACCAGATTTTATGACCGTAAACGGTAACCTTGTTGTCTTTCACCTCAACTTTGTAGGTACGCTCCAGGCCGGTTAATGCACTGTGAGCTTCGGGTTCCAGCTCACTGGCAAGCTGTTTGGCCCGCGCAATCAAAGAATCCCCCTGTAGAAATTCCGCCGATACTGGCAGCGTTAACAACAAACTGAGTAATAGGAATAATTTACTTCTCATCTGCGATCAGCCCTTTTACATCCTTGATAAATTGCGGCTTATATTGCGTATATTTACGCGGGGCCACCCACATGTATCCCACCAGCTCAACCAGGCCTTTTTCCCGTTCGATGAGGTGTGAGATATAGAGTTGTTTATCACCAGCCTCGGTATTCTCACAGCTCACTACCGAACGCAGGAGATCGGTTCCTTCTTGCAGTGAACGTGCGGCAGTACATTGTGCACCGGGCAACACTTCAAGGTAAGTCGCATAGCGATTTTGCGCAATTTCATTGAAGTCGTCATGTTCGGTATAGGTAAATACGGCGTACCACATGTTATTTAATGACGCTGGCCCTCGAAGTTCATATTCAGCCGTACCATCGGTAACAGTGCCAACCGGTACATTTTCCCAGCCTTCCTGATTCACCGTAAAACGCACGCCAGCCTCGGCCACCACTATTTCAGTGCCAGGATCAATACGGGTAGTGTCTGCATTCACCAGTTTCAACTGCCCCAGCGCCCAGAATAATCCGACCCACAGGGCTAAAAATAGCAAACCGACCACCCACTCCAGGGCGTTAAAGCCGGCAAACCGGTGCATCATGGGCTCGCTTTCAAATGCTCGTCTGATGCGATTTAAACGACCATGCAGCAGCAAAAACAGCACAAACGCCACAGCCCACAGGACAAATTGAAGCATTTGATTTTCAATAATTTCACCGACTACATAAGCACCAATATAAGCACTGCTGAATAATCCGTTGAAGGCAAAATTCTGGCCTTTGGTCCAGCCCGGCAGAGCACGCTCTTTTTCAATATCACTGAAGGTACTGAGCAAAATGTGTAAGGCAAAAGGTAACGGCAAGCAAATTACCGGCACAAAAAACCACAGGATGGGCGTAAACGAGCGACCCGTAATACGTTTACAGTCGCGGGCAGCCAGGGCAAACCAGACAAACAGGTAACAGCCCATGGTAATAAATGTTAGTAAACCTTCAAGCCACACCGAGCGAAACGGGGCGACTTTCTGATGAGAAAGGGGGGAGTCTGTCACATCCTTGTCCTCTACTGCATGGGTAGTCCTCTACCCGATTAAAAAGGCGGCGCTACTTTTAGCAATGGTTATTATTATTTACAGCAATACATTGTAAACACCAGACTTACCGCACCGAGCTGATTTTATTAGACAAATACTAAACCTGTAGCGGTCGAATACTGGCTGATCGTTTAGCAATCAGTTTACTCAAGGAGTGGGAAACCCGCAATCAAAAGCTATTGAGGGGTAAAAGTAAAACAGAGAAACTGTTTGAACAGAGGTTTTAAACAGACGGCATTTTATTTCACTTTCAGCCAGGTAAGATCTTCTGCCAACAGCAATGAAAACAGAAGATCCAGGCTCATATTATTATTGCTCTAAAAACTCATCGCTTAAGTAAAGTTCGTCGTTACTGTTGATACCTACTTTGCGGTTCAGTACCGTTTGTGCAATCTCCTGCGCTTCTTTCAGAGAGTGCATCTTGTAAGTGCCACACTGGTATTCATTCAGTTCCGGAATATCGGATTCGGTTTGTACATTCAGTACATCATTCATGGCTGCCAGCCAGGCTTTGGCTACGCGCTCTTCGTCTGGTGTACCAATCAGGCTCATGTAAAAACCAGTACGGCAGCCCATTGGAGAAATATCGATGATTTCAACGTCATCCGCATTCAGATGCTCACGCATAAAGCCGGCAAACAGGTGCTCAAGGGTATGAATGCCTTTTTCAGACAACGCTTCCTGGTTAGGTACCGTAAAGCGCAGATCGTAAACAGTGATAGGATCGCCTTTGGGCGTCGTCATTTTTTTCGCAATGCGAACAGCCGGGGCTTGCATGCGGGTGTGATCAACACGGAAGCTGTCGAGTAATGGCATGATTAAATTCCTTGATTGATATCGGTAATGCGACCCTTACTACGCGCAAAACCGTGAATAAGTTTAACGCTGGCTATTGTACATCAACTATTGGGGATAAACATACCGTAGCATCGTCGATGGGTGTACCCTGTTACTAAACTGGCAATTGTTAAAAGGAATGTTATGAAAAACCTGATAATCGCACTAACCGGCGTTTTGCTGCTAACCGCCTGCGACCGCAATGAAGTGGGTGATGTCTCTTTAGGACTGTTTACCACCAAGGACATTAAAATAGACATGTTCACCGACCCGCTGATCCCGGGGGTGACCTGCCATGTAGCCAGCATTGAGGCAGACCTGAGCCTTGCCGATCCTTCCGACAGCTCGATTGCCTGCCGTCAGACCGGCGAAATTACAGCCGCCATGATCGCTGCTATCGATAAATCCAAATCCGGTGATGTCGTGTTCAAAAAATCGAAAAGCGTACTGTTTAAAAATATGAAAATTCGCCGCATTTTCGATGCCCAGAACCAAACACTAATGTACCTGGCCTATTCCACCAAGGAGACCTCGGGCAGTTTTAAACACAGTTTATCGACCGTGCCGTTGTGGGGCACAAACGCCTATCAGACTACTCCGACGCCAGCTAACTAAAACGCTTGGGGCACCAGCCCCTTTTTAATCAGGGCGTTGTATTTTTAAGTGAAATAGCGTCCTCATTAATAACGCGAACTTCGCGCTGCGGGAATGGGATCTCGATATCGTGTGCTCGCAGAGTTTCAAACACTATCAGCAGCAGGTCGCCGCCAACCCGATTTTTACCGTCATCCACGCCTTCCATCCAGAATTCTACAAACATATTCACGCCGGAGTCACCAAAGCTGTCGATTTCACAATCAGGGCGTTCCTCAAAGGGAATATCCGGGCCGCTTATTACCTGAGGGTGTTCGCTTACGGCCTCTTTGATAATTTCGACCATGGCGCGAATATCGGTTTTGTAGGCCACCGAAAAGTCGATGCGGTACCGCTGTTTAGGATCTTTATGCGTCCAGTTAATTAGTAACGAACTGATAAACTTTTCGTTAGGCACGAGAATGTCTTTACCGTCATAGGTTTCGAGCACCGCGTAGCGCATTTTAAATTCGCGCACGAACCCCTTGCTACCATCATCAAGCTCAACAAAATCGCCAACGGTCAAAGAGCGATCCAGCAAAATAATAATGCCTGATATAAAGTTAGAGGCGATGGATTGCAATCCCAGACCAAGCCCTACTCCTAATGCGCCACCAAACACGGCAAGGGCAGTAAGGTTAATGCCCATAATGTTCAGCAGTAACAGAAAGATAACGCAGAACAGCACGACTTCGAAGAGCTTGGAAAAAACCTCTTTGGTAGTAACATCAAGTTTGTCATGATTGCGGATAATGTCTTTACCCACCACGCTGGATGCCCGGCCAAGCCAGAACAGTAACACCCCGAAAATCGTCACTCTGGCGATGCCGTAGGCAGACACGCTGACGTTACCAATATTTATTGAGATTGACTCTAAGGCGGCAATGACAGACGGCAGCACATCAATCATATGCAAAAAGACAATGGGTAACCCCACCCAACGCAGGAAATTAGCGATAACCTTGCTCTCAACGAATGCACGAATGAATGAGTTGAGGAAAATCATAATCGCCAGCACTACCGCGACTTCGAGCAGCCAGGCATCCAGCTGATACTGCTTGCCCAGAATGGAGGTAAGCTTTAGCAGGGTTATAGTAATAACCGGGAACAGCGTACCGCCCAGGCGATACATTTTGAGTCTGAGAATATGTGCGCCGTCAGTTGGCACTTCCCGTGTCCAGCTGAATTGCCGGCGCAAATTGGAGGATATCAGCCAGGCAACGGCATAAATCGACACTATGACGATGGCCTGGTACAAAAACGTCGGACTTAAAACAGCTTCCTGCGCACCCAACAGTGCTTCTTTCAGCTCGGCGATAAAGGCTTCCATAATTTAACCTTGCAGAGGATAGGCTCCGGGCAAGTTTTATCGTTAATCACACCGCGGGTAAAGAAATATATTCGGAAATGGTATAAATAACTCTCTATGAGCATCCTTGTGGTGTGGGTTAGTAAACTAACCTGACACCACAAGTTGCCAGCCAGGATAAAATTAGCTCATCGGGGTTTTACATTCTTTAATTCATATTGTTGGATCAGGCTGTTCAGGCGCACAAATGAAGCGGGTTGCGAAAAGCGCATCCGCTCAAGCTTACGTTGAGCAACAGTTGTGTTACCTTGCTTTAACAGCGCTTCTACGTAGTTAAGTTTGATATGCTCGGCTACCTGAGGTCGCTCGATTAGGGTTTCATAAAGCCTTATGGCCTCATCGGGCTCCCCTTGCCTGGCTAAAATTTCAGCGTAGGTATCTACCACACCTTCATTCATCGGGACTAATTTGTACGCCTTTTCAATTAACCCTTTCGCTTCATCGAGTTCGTCCTGGTTCATTTTCAGGTACGCAAGGTTATTCAGTGCCACGTAATTATAAGGATCTTCTGCGATGGCTTCTGTATAGCTGGCGACCGCCTCATCCGGGGCTAACACCATCTGAAATTCTGCCATCAGCATGAGCGAACGAATATCCTTTTCGGGCGAAGCATTATGTTGCTGTAACAATTTAAGTGCCTGCTCGCGCTTATCCTGCGCCGCGTAAATGCGGGTGAGCAAAGCAAGGTTTCCAAAGTTGCTATTCGCCTTATAAGCAACCAGCGCATCATCAAGGGCTGCTGCCGGGCGCCTTTCCAGCAAACTGATATGGGCGCTTATTCCTCTTACTTCTGGTTCACTGTGTAGTCGCTTGTCAATTTTCTGCCAGGCCGCTTTGGCTTCCTCCAGGTTGCCCAGCTTGGCATTAAACAATGCCTGCAGAATGCGAATTTCCTGATTATCTTCCAATTGCAAAAAGCGATTTGCCTCGGCCAATGCCGCTGGAAAATTTCCGCGAATGTTATTCACAGCAATCACCCCAATAGCAGCATTTTCCTGATTAGGAAAAAAACCAGCCCACTGCTTGAAGTGCTCTTGGGCTGCAGCAACCTGATTGGTTTTAACCAACACGTTTCCTTTTAATTGCCACAATGTCTGAGGGCTGTCAGCAGAGAGTGAAATGCCTTCGATGAGCTTAAGCGCCTGCTCCTCTTGGTCAAGCTCAAGGGCCTTTTGAGCCGCCAGCATTCTAAGCGGTGGATTATTCAGGTCCGACTCGAGGGATTTAATAAGCACAGATAAGTCCTGTTCAGCTTGCGCGCTGTCCTGCGTGAGTAGAAATTGCCACGCTTTAAATGCACTCGGGCTGTCTGCCACAATTTTTCGGGCCAGAGTTAACGCGCTATCCATCTGTCCTTGTTGTTCAAGCAGCCTCATTTTTAAAACCTGTGCCGGTGCTGCATGCGGTTGTTTACTAAGCGCCTTTTCAAGCGGCAACTCTGCTCCGGCTATATCACCCTGCGCCAGTGCCGCTTCAGCCTCAATCACAAAACTACTGTACGCTGTGTCTTCATCGCTACTTAACTCTCTGGCAATGGCTATTGCCTGGTCGTACTTGCCATGGTTAATAAGCGCCATGGCAATCATCTGCTTAGCCTCGGCAGGGACTTCCTGATCCCCCACAAACTCGTCTACGCCGATCAGGCCGTCAATGTCGTTTACTGATAGTCGTAACAAGTTCAATTGCACTAATTGTTCAGCGCTTTGAGACACACTTTCCATTTGATCAATTATTTCGCTAGCGGCCGCCTCGTCGTCCGCTTTGAGCATTTCCAGTGCTGCTTTGGACAACAAGGGAACATCCGTTGATGTAACATTTTCGAGGCGCTCAATAACCGACTTTACCTGTGCGCTGGTACTTGAATTTACCTGACTGGCAGCAAGCAATCGCAATACACTGTGGTCGTCGGGAAGCAGGCTGGCTACCGTGGATAAATGCTCTACGGCTTTATCGTAATTCTCGGTTTTATATGCGGCAAAACCGGCAACCACTCTTAATGTGGGATCCAATCGCCCGGTATTGATGGCGATCTCAGCATAGTTTAGTGCCGCCGCATAATCATTGTCGACCGCTCGCGCTATGCTTTTGAGCTGATTCAAATACGGGCTTTTACTGTTGACTGTCAATAACTCATCCACAAGCGGTTCGGCCTGCTTTGCATCCCGCTGCTGTATTAGCAAACTGGCAAGAATAAACTTCACCCGCAGGTCGTTAGGTTCAACACGCAGATAATCTTTGAACGATTCAACGGCTTTCGCGCCTTGCCCGGTAGACGAATACAACCTTCCCAATATTAACAAGGCATCACTATTTAGCGGCGAACGGTCCCTGGCTTTTTCCGCTTTGCCAACAGCTTCTTCATACTGTTGGGCAGCCAGCAACGGTATGAGCTGAATTAACTCGTGATATACGCTGTTAACATTCAGTGCTGTTAAATTTTCTGACAGCAGTACGGCCTGCTTATTTTCTTCGAGTGTCAGCATTGCCAAAGCTTTTCGGTAACCGACCATCACTTTATCAACATTTGACAAGCCACTGCTTTCCAACGGCAGTTCAGACATCGCTAAATCGGCGCGAGTTTGCTGAAATGCCTTGGACAGCAGAGGAAGCACTTCGGCCTTTGCGTAACCGTAATCAAGCGCTCGGGAGAGTTCTTTTTCGGCTGATTCGTAGTCCTGCTCTAACAGATAAATTTTGCCCAGTTCAAATCGCGGCTGGGCAGCTTGAGGAGCCAGTTGAATGGCATTTTTTAAAGCAATAATAGCGGCTTTGTTATCGCCTTGTTCAAAGTGTTGCCGAGCCTCATTAATGTGATCATCGAAGTTTTTCTGGCTACAGCCTGAAACAATAAGCAGCGCCACTGAAAGTGCGGCAATTCGGGTTAATGTAGATTTGTTCATGTCGTTTCAAAAATTACTGAGTGTTTTTATTATATCCAGTCTTCAGCATACCACCCTAATGTCAGTTTTTTTAACAGATTTGTTTTACTGTTTGATTCAGGCAGTCCCAAAACTCCAACTTTATTATTTATTTTCAATATCTTAAAATAAAAAACCAGTAAAGGATCGATAATTGCATCACAGCGTTTCGAAGAACAACCATTCGGAAAAGCAAAATGAAAATAAAAAACAAAGTGTTAAAAACAGGGACACTACTTTGTGGTCTGTTAACGGCAGGTCTGGTTCAGGCATCCCCCGTCACCCTAGAGGGTTATTCGGTAAGCCCTACTATTTCTGCAGGTGACTCTAACCTGTATGGCAATGGCGGTGCACCTTTTACGTCGGCAGGTGAATTTACCGGCGTGGTAAGTATCGAAATCTTCCGCGACGGTGGTTACTACATTTGTACCGGTAGCGCCATTTCGCCACGACACATTATTACTGCTGCTCACTGTATTGAGCGTGATGACGGTTCGATTATGGACTTGTCAGCAGGCACAGTAAGCGCGGTTTTCTCTGACGGCGGCGATTTTGTTGATTACATCCCTAGCTCCAGCGTAGTGGCTCACCCTGATTATCTGGGTTTCGGCGTTTGCGCAGCAACTGAAGGTGCTGGTTTCTCTGGCGGCTGTCTTAACGACGATATCGCCATCTTAACCCTGGAAGAAGACATTCCAGCCGGCGTTGAAATTTATGATTTCTACACGGGTGATATCGACAACGGCGAACTTTTCACTATGGTCGGTCATGGTACTACGGGTAACGGCCTGGACGGTTATACTTCTGGCAGTTCCAGCTGGTTAGAAAAACGCTATGGTTTCAATATTCCTGAGTTTTTTGACTGTGACGATGGCAGTGTTGCCGCTCCGGATCGCTCAGGTGGTTACTCTTCTTCTGCCGCTTGTCCGGTAGAGTTCGGCTCAGAAGCAGAGGTATGGTATGCCGACTTTGACGGTGTTGCCGATGGTACTGACTGGGATTATTTCTGTATCGTATTTGGTGTATGTGGCGACTCTTTCGGCAGCGATACAACCAGCGGCTTGTTTGAAGCAAACATTGGTGGTGGTGACTCAGGTGGTCCTTCATTTGTTTACGACTCTACAAACGATAAGTTCCTGCTAGCGGGTAACAACACCTTTGGTATTAACACCTCTCCGGTTGCTAACGGCGGTTATGGTCACATCTTTGGTGGCAACCTTTACGCGCCTTACCTTGATTGGATTAACAGCATCACTAACGCAAGCGCTCCTGCTACGCTGGCAATTTTGCTAAGTGGTCTGGGCATCATGGTAGTACGTCGCAGAAAAGCCAAATAAACATATTTACTTATGTTAATGAAGGGAGTTCAGTAGTTACTGAACTCCCTTTTTTATTTTCAGCCCCTGACCTCCCCAATCAAGTGATTGTTATTACTTATTGTTAGGTTCAGCTTTAACCAGCGGTTAGCGCATAAAGTTTTTTAGCTTGCTGTCAGGCTCGACGCACGCAACCAACTAATGTTGGCACATTAATGTAGTGGGAATGGGATTATTGGGCTTCTCAGTCTTCTGGCAAACATTGGCTTGCCAACGAGCCCATAGCTATAGAGCATTTGACAACAGGCCGTGCCACTTCGCAAACCAGTCAGAGTTGCGTCTGCCACCTTGAATCGCCAAACACTGGCATCGCCGTATTACCAACTAACCGACGTTTACGCCAGTCTTAACGCTCAGTCAGACTGAGACAGCCCGTCAATATTCTGTTTAATGGCTTTTTCAATGGTGTGCGCTTGTAACCTTACCGGCCAATTTCCCGTTGTCGACGTGGTGGCCTGGCCAAGTAAAACCTTTAGCACTTCATCGCCTAATGCAGGCCGGTAGTGCGCCGGTTCCCAATACCAGGTCATCAGTTGTTTATCCTGAGCATAATTAAGTGGCTCAAGAGTCTGCTGGCTGGGCAGGCTAAAGTCATAGACCGGGTATTCAGGATACTTATCTGCTATCCGGGCCAGGTCCCGCTTCCATTTCAGATAGCTTCCCCAATGGCCGCTTCGGTAAATCACCTGCCAGTAAGATTGATGGTAGGGGTTGATAAAAAAGTAAATGTTGACCGAAGGATGGGCCTTTCGCATTTCATCCAGAAACGTTGTCAATAAATCCGTAGAATACACCGTTCCATTCGCTTCGTAGGTCAAATGTTGGCGGCCAAAGCGCATGTATAGCCCATCAAACTGATGCTTATAAAAGCGCTTTTTCCCTTCAGCTTTAATGGCATCCAGATAATACCCACCAGTATTGCTGCCTAATCGGGTAATGTTATTGTAAGTGCCCCCTTGCTGGGCGACTGTTCTCACTGAATCGAACAGGGTATCGAGTGAGAACACGGCAGGATAAATGCGCTTGATCCTGGCAATAGTGCTTTCAGGCGGTTGAGTAATTGTGTTGAGTAATTCCTCTTGAGGCCACGGTCCTGGGCTTTGCGAGTAATTATGCAAAAAATACCGGTAGTCCAATGCAATAATCATTGTTGTGAGATTGTGATTGTGACGGGCCTGACTCAATGCATGGCGTAATGTTTCTGTAAGGCCTGCTCCGGGTAGCGATAAGTTATACGCTTTACGCCCTTCCAGCACTTTTGATTCTGCTGCTATGCCGAGCTGAACCCTCGAATTACCAATTAGCACGGTGTCCGGTTGCAGAGCCAGAGCCCGGTAAGGCGTCACCTCTCTCACCCTTTCATCGGCCTGGGTTTTCTGTTGATTAAATCCCTCCAGCGCAGGGCTCCAATAAAAGCCATAGGGATCAACCAGAAAGTTGAATCCACCTACCAGGGCGAAGACAAGAACAATACATAGGGCTAAACGCGTTAGATAATTCATAGGCTAAAACTGAAAATACAGGAATTCACTCACCTGAGACAATGTGAGCACCCCGGCTACAAAAAGTATCGCTGAAATCAGTGCCCAGCGCGTATTCGCTTTCCAACCAATGCCGCTGACCAGGTTAATCCCGGGCCAGAAGGTATCACGTCGGTCATAGGATAGCTTGCTCAAGGAGCCTGCCACCCGACTGAAAATATCCTGTGTATTAGGCATCGTCAGCACCACCACCAATAACAGGATATTCCACACCCACACTTGTACAAAAGCGCTGCTGCCAGCTGAAGACTCCGTCATTCCAAGTTGCGATAGGAATCCCGTCACCGTATCACCTAACCGGGTCCAGATCCCCTGAGGAATAGAGACGCCGTAGCTGCCGAACATCCCTTTTAACATCGTAATAGCGCCGTCAAAGGTAACCGCTCGAAAAAAGACCCATCCCACTACAACACCAACAAAGGTAACCCCCCAACCTATCATCAGCGCCCAGGCATTCTGCAACGCATGCAGGGCAGGAAACAGATAGCGCCAGGCGTGGAAAATAATCAGATAAGAGCCATGAAGAGCGCCCCAGATTAGGAAATTCCAACCCGCACCATGCCAGATACCACCAATGACCATGGTTAAAAACAGGTTACGGTAGCGGTTGAAATTGCCCGCTCTATTCCCGCCCAGCGCGATGTAAAGGTAGTCCCGGAGAAACCGCGAAAGCGTCATGTGCCAGCGGCGCCAAAACTCCGAAATGTTGACTGATTTATAAGGCGAATAGAAATTTAACGGCAATATGATGCCAAACATTCTGGCCAGTCCTATGGCCATATCGGAGTACCCGGAGAAATCAAAGTAGAGCTGAAAGGTATAGGCAAGTGCGCCGGCCCATGCAGCAAAAAAATCCAGCGTGACGCCGTTATCGACATTCGCAAAAGCAACGTTGGCATAACCTGCCACACCATCGGCAAGTACCGCTTTTTTAAATAACCCCATGGCAAAGATCGATAATCCCAGGCCCAGATTTCGGGCGGTAATAGACGCATGACCATTGGCAAACTGAGGCAGCATTTCTTTATGGTGAACGATAGGACCCGCTATTAGCTGCGGGAAAAACGTCACAAATAACGCATAGTCCAATGGGTGCTTCTCTACGGTTTCACCGCGATACGAGTCCACCAGGTAAGCAATTTGCTGAAAGGTAAAAAACGAAATGGCCAGTGGCAATACCACATTGGGCAGCGGTAATGGGGAATCCAGCAATAAGTTGACATTCTCCAGCACAAAATCGGTATATTTAAAATAACCCAGCGATAATAAATTAAGGAAAACGCCGATATACAAGGTTATTTTTTCCCGCTTTTTACTGAGGCGTTTACCTAACTGATAATTCAGTACCATGGATACCAGAATGATCGCCAGATAGGCGGGGTTCCACCAGCCGTAGAAAAACAATGAGGCAAGCACCAGCACACAAACCACGGCTTGAAACGAGGCGTAGCGCCCGAACAACCACACCAGTAATATGGTCAGCGGCAAAAACGCAAAAATAAATTCGTAGGAGTTAAACAGCATGCAATATCGCTTTTATATTCTGTTTTTATAGGGTTACTGTTTTGTTACGACATTACCCCAACTGGAAACGGAGTTGAAGCCTTAATTGCATACTTTGCCTACACTCTCCCTTTTTAAGCGATTGGCTTGTTCACCAATGGTTTACTCGCACCGCTAAGGACGTACTTTAACCCTGTTTTCTTTACCATCACTTCAAACAGGACAAAGGCGATAGCCAGGGTAATAACCGTAATACTGATTAACTTAATTAACCAGTGCAGCTCAATTTCAGCAAAGGCTACCTGCAACCACACAACCAATGGTAAATGAATCAGATACAGCCAGTAGGCCCGTACCGACAGATAACGAATGGTCGCACTCGGCTGGCTGAATAACTGCTTACAAGCGCTCATTAATGCTGCAACCAACAGCCACATCATGCTGGCATAACACACTACAAACCCGGCTTTAAAGTATAGGTAGAACTCATGTCCGGGATACATCTCGAAAGCAGACAGATAAATCGCTCCCGTTACGCAAATTCCCAGCCAGGCAAGCCGAAACCAGCTAAAGAGCATGAAGTCTGCCAGTAAAGACTGGTGTTGGAATAAGCCCCACCCGATCAGAAAAAAGCCACCATAAATAAGCAATAAGGGGATATGAGGCCACAGCGATTTATCGGGTGTATCTAATCCCCAGTGCTCCATCCACCACAGACAGCAAGCCACCAACACACATCGCAGTACCAGCCCCAAACGGCTACCACAAAGCCAGGCCAGAAACCGCCTGCCCGCAACGGCCAAAAATTGTGAAATCGCGGGCGCTCGATCCAGCAGAGTTATCACCAGCACAGCGATGGCGGTAAACAGTATCAGGTAATAAAGAAACCATAAATGAGTGCCGGTAAACATACCGGCGGGCAATTCTGACAGGCTTTTCAGGCCCTGCCACAAGCTTTCTGGTATATCGGCTTCACCACGCATACTCGCACCGCCCATTACCCAGCCCGAGACTAATAACGGCCGGAGCAGAAACCAACCGGCGATAAAAGGCACTCCCAAACGGACTGCGCGTGAAGTCATTAATGCTTTCACACCATATTTTTGCCATGACATACAGGTAAAAAAACCCGCAACCAGAAAAAATAGCGGCATCCGAAATGAGTGACTCACCAGACTAAAAATACTGATTGCCGGGCTGGTATTAATATCCATTACTGCCCAGCCAATAAATACCGGCATAAACGATAATCCGGCGTGAAACATCACGCCAAGTATCAGGGCAAAAGCGCGTAGAGCATCGAGATACTCGATGCGTTCGGTAGACATTATCATGCGAAGTTACCTGCGCTGGGAATTAGTAAAAGCCGATTTCGTCTATGACAAAATCATAAGCCGACGGCTGCATAGCAAAAGCCACTATGCTCAGGCTATTCAGCGTACTGGCATCCAGTGTGGTCTGTTCTGACCAGGCGCGTTTTAAACTGGAAAACGGGAACTTAACTACATGAAACTTACCGTCGGCCTTAATCAGTACCGGCGCTGCATGATAGTCAAAATTTGTTACCTTACTGCTATTCGCCGAGACTGACATCAGGCCCTGATTGATTTTAACCTTCAGGCGAATCCCCTGATATTCTGAGGCATCCATGGGCTTGCCCTGAGCATCGAGCAGTAGAATTGAACTGGCCCAGGCGGGCTGTCCGCGAGGAGGGATCAGATTACCAGTGAGATGCATTTTACCGCTCCGTACAGTCACGTCACTTTCACTGCTGCCGCCTGCCACCGTATCATTCATAAATTGGCGCTGCACACCCAGGCTGTTTTGACTCTGATGGCTAAAGTTATCCACCAGTGCCGGTAATTCGTTTGCATTGGCGCAAACCGGAAGCAGCATCGCCGCAATGGCAAATAATCCAAAAAGGTGGCGCATTGTCTGATTAAGCATATTCATAATAGGTGTTCTCCGTTTTAACCGTTAAAGTAGTTTTTCCCCCGGCAGCTAAGGAAGCGCGGCGGGATTTAACGGATAAGAGCCAGGCAGCATGAGAAAGGTGACAAAAAAAGATGAAAAATTATTTTTTGAAATTTCTGTCACCTTTTATTCCCAGGCAGGCACATACACCCAAAGTAGCCAGGAATAGACACCATGAATTTATTTAACAAGCGCTCCTCAGTTGTCGGCCAAGGCGATGCCACACTGGTTATGCTTTCGCTCGGTGGTAACCGGCAAGCCTATGGTGAGATTGTTAGTCGCTACCAGAACTTGCTTTGTTCGTTAGCTTATTCGTCTACCGGCGATCTCAGGCACAGCGAGGATATAGCCCAGGAGGCTTTCGTTGAGGGCTGGCGTAAACTGGATACCTTGCACGATCCGGAAAAACTCAAGTCCTGGCTTTGTGGCATTTTGCGTTTTAAGGTCAGCCGGCATTATCGAAAAACAGCGAAGGAAACCCAGCATCAGGACATCCAGTTAGGCGCAGAACAAGACATTACGGACGAGTCTGCTCTGGAGCAGAGCGCGATCAGTGAACAACAGCAGGCTTTATTATGGCAGGTACTTGATCAAATGGAGCCGCTGTATCGTGAACCGATGATATTGTTTTACCGTGAAGAGCAATCTGTGCAGCGGGTCGCCGAGGAACTGGAACTTAGCGAAGATGCCGTAAAACAGCGTATCTCGCGAGGCCGAAAACTGCTTAAAGAGGCCATGTCAGTCTTTGTTGAGGACGCGCTTAAACACAGTAAGCCTGGCGCCGTGTTTACCATAGCAGTCATGACCATGATCAGTGGTATATCACCACCGGCGAAAGCGGCAGTAATAGGTGGCAGTGCCCTGAAAACCGGTTCGCTGTTTAAGTTTGCCTCGCTCGTAACACTGCTGGCCTCGGTCTCCGGGCTAATCGGCTCATGGTTTAGTCTTAAAGCCAGTCTGGCCCAATCACGCACCAAACGGGAACGGCATCTGGTTAAAAAATCGGTGACGTTGTTTTTTGTATTCGCAGCCCTCTACATTGCCGGTATAGTAGGACTCAAAGCGCTTTGCCATGTATTCCCACAACAGGCTGTCACTCTGAGTCTGCTCTCCCAAACCGTCGTTGCCGGTTTAGTGATCAGTTACATGATATTGGTGAAAAAAATGTTTGGCGCCATGAAAGATCTGCGCGCCCTCGAACGAATGAGGCAACCCGAGGCCTTTATGGCCAGTGCCCACCGGGCTGGCGCTAAACAACGGGAATATATCAGCGCATTCAGACTGTTGGGCATACCACTTTGTCATTTTCAGTTTGGCATGCCTGAACATACCGATACACCAGCCGTGGGTTGGATTGCCGCGGGTACCCATGCCAGAGGCCTGTTATTTGCCTGGGGCGGTGTGGCAGTGGCGCCGGTGAGTGTAGGCATCATTTCCTTTGGCCTTATCACCATTGGTGGGGTTGGTGTTGGTGTTATTGGCACCGGCACGGTTGCCTTTGGTGTACTGGCATTTGGTGCCTCGGCCGTTGGCTACCAGGCATTTGCCTCGTTGTCAGCAGTTGGCTGGCAAAGTGCCATTAGCGGTGGGATCTCAATGGCACAAGAAGCGGCGCTCGGGGCGATAGCTATAGCGAAGCACGAAAACAACGAGATTGCAGCAGACACTGCCAGGCTCTCTGAATTCCAATGGCTTTCAACCTGGGTTCTTCTGGTCATTGCGTTACTGGTGATTGTTCCGGCCATCTGGCATGCCCGCGCCGTCACGAGGCGAATGAAAGCAGATTAAATATGGGCGCCCATGTAGTGGTCGTTTTTATTCTTATACATGTGCGCATCCGCTTTATCCAGCAAGTCATTAAGGGTTTGCGCACAGTCAGGATAGACTGCCCAGCCAATACTCGCACTGAGGGTGAGTGAGCAGCCTTCAAACTCAAACTCCGGTTCCAGAGAGTGTTCAAATCGCCGGTGAATACTTTTCACTGCACCTTCATCGGGAATGTTGCTCATCAGCACACCAAATTCGTCACCGCCAATACGGGCCACTTTATCCGTAGGCCGGAAGGCTTTTAATAACCGCCGGGCCAGTTCACTGAGCATGCAATCTCCCGCCCGGTGACCCAGATCATCATTCACGGCCTTTAAACCATTCATGTCGATTATAAAAATGCCGAACTTGCGTCCCGGGTAAGACTCACATAAACAGTACTCACGATTTAGTTGCTCCATAAAGGCCGAGCGATTGAACAGGTTAGTCATTGAATCGTGCGTGGCCTGATAAACCAGATTGTCGGCGACAAAGCGGTGACAATAATAAAGGGTGGCGGCCAGTTGCTCTGATACCAACTTTAAAGCAGCCGTATCCCGCGACGTAAAATGATGTTTCTTATGAGAAAAGACTTTAAGCACGCCAACGGTGTGGTCATGATGATGAAGCGGGATCAACAGCATTGACGCAACACCGATTTCAGCACAGGCCGCCTGATTGGCCCGGCGGTTTACGGTAACATCATTACACAGCTGAACCTTACCGGTTTGCAGACAAAATCCGGACAAACTGTTTTCGATAGGAATAGCGCGCCCTAAAAAAGGCTCGGCCACCCCGGATGTCGCCCGGTAGACCATATCATTGCCTTCTTTAAATTCGATTGCCGCCCCATCGCATTGCACCAGCACCAGGCAATGTTTAACGATAATTTGCATCACACTAGACAGATCCATGCCCACTTTAGCAATGGAGGTTTGCATATCAACAATCGTGGTCAGTTTATGACACCGGTCCTGCCAGCTGTCTGCAATATTTTCGATTTCGGCTAAGATCATTTGCCCCCCTGCGAGTGATATTGGAAACCGCGAACATGCCTCTGCTCTCTCAGAAAACACTACCACTTGTTTATACAACCACTACGCAGATACCCTTAATTTATCCGCCTGGCGAAAAAATTACCAGTTTGACGCCTCACTGAAATTCTCATAATGTGCTTACTCTGTAACTTAAAAGCAACAAGTCTCATGCCCAAGTCTATCTCACTGTTATTTACTCTGGCGTTGTTATCAACGAGTGGCGAGGGGCTTGCACAGTCTCCGGAAGCGCCCGTTGAGGCGCTGTTTAACGCCATGCGTGCACATGATGGCGAGCAACTGGCAGCACAGTTCACCAACAGCGCACTACTGCAACGCGCTGAGCCAGGCGGTAACATAAAAAGCAACGACCTAAGCCAGTTTGCCGGTTTTGTCAATCAGACCGACAAACACCTGGATGAAAAGCTGTTAGCGGTTACCGTGCAGCAAAGCGATAATCTGGCCGCAATATGGACGCCCTATGTGTTTTATCTTGATGGCAAGCTTAGTCATTGCGGGGTAAATAGCTTCCAACTGGTCAGAACGGGCCCGGACTGGAAGATTCACTATTTAATCGACAACGTGCACGGCGGTGATTGCGAGCAATTTATAAATCAATTTAGTACAGATGGGTAGCTGCGGCGTAACAACCACCGCAGCGGGTATAGCGGAAAAGACTTAGTCGTCGCGGGTAAGGACTTCTAACAACTCAATTTCGAAGGTTAAATCGCTGTTCGGCGGAATAATTTCACCAATCTGGCGCTCCCCATAGGCCAGTTCTGATGGTACCCAAAGCTTGCGCTTGCCGCCCACTTTCATGCCCTGCAAGCCAATAAACCAGCCCTTTATTACCTTGTTTTTTGATAGCACGGTCTGAAATGGGCGCCCCTTTTTATGCGACGAGTCAAACTCACTGCCAGTGGCCAGCCAGCCCCGGTAGTGGGCCGTAATTAACGCGCCTTTTTCCGCGGCTTTGCCGTCACCAACCACCAGGTCTTCAATCTTCACTTCACGAGTCATGTTAAGCCCGGCCTAGTGTTTATCGGCGCGACTTTGAAATTTGCGCTCTTCGGTATTGATTTTTATCCATTCACCGGTGCTGATGTATTCCGGAACCTGCACAACCAGCCCGGTCGATAACGTGGCCGGTTTGGTACGGGAAGTGGCTGAAGCCCCTTTAATTGACGGATCGGTTTCGGTAACTTCCAGTTCTACACTCATCGGTAAATCGAGGGCTACCGGCACATCGCTGACGATTACGACCAGCAGACCATCGGTATCTTCGTTGATAAACAATACCTCATCTGCAATGCTTTCTTTATTGAGGTGATACGGCGTGTAGTCTTCCTTATCCAGAAACACATATTCCTCGCCGTCAATGTAGGAAAACATAGCCGGCCGGCGAACCAAATCGGCCATTTCGAGCATGTCAGAATCTTTAAACGTTTCATCGAACTTAGCACCACTTACCACGTCGTACATACGCATTCGATAGATACTGCCACCTGCTCGACCCTGGGGCACAGAACGGTCAATGTCCCGCACAATGCAGGTTTTTCCGTTAAATACGATGGTGTTATTTTTTTTAATTTCACTCGCCTTTGGCATGTTCACTTCCGCTCTTAATGGCCTGCCTGCTGGCATATGCCGAATTAGAAAACCTTATTTTCCGCGATTTTTTCTCCGGGGGAAAGCTTCATTCATAAAATAAAGCCCGACAGACGAAATCCATCGGGCTCTATTAAACAACTAAGCTTTCCGGGCTTGCAAACCCGGGCGCCTATGGACTGACAGCTTTAAGGTGTCGCAACAAAGTCATCCAGCAGTATCAGCTGTGGCAATGCCCCTTCCATTGCGCCATTTACCGCAATGGCAGTATACACATTGCCGGCATCAAGCATTAATGAACCGGTGGCAATCGCTGCTTCTTTGCTTCCCGCTGCTGTCACGGTTACAAAATATTCCCCGGCTGCCAGGCTTACATAGCCGGTTTCAGCCAGTGCGTCGGTTGAATAATCAACGCCAGCAAAAGCCGGATCAACATCAGCAATCTCACCGTCGCCGGTGACATAAATATCCACACTGCCTGCTGCAGGTGAGGCATGGATAATACGAACTTTCGCTTCAGTCGCCACGCGACGCGGCATGTCCATAAGCAGGTCGAGCTCCGGTGCCGCCAGTTCATTGTTTGCAATGGCCGTATAAGACATACCTGTTTCCAGAGTGACTGCAGCATCATCGATGGCCACAATACTGTTATCGGCGTCTGCCACTACATCAATCAGGTAATCTGCTGGCATCACCGACAAATAATCCGTGGCCATGGGAAATGCCAGGGCATCAACCAATACCAGTTCGTTATTGGCAATCACGTCAACCGCCGGTGCATCACTTATGCCATGCACCACACGAATATCAGCAGTGGTATTTGCGTCCCACAACTTAACTGCACTCTCGCCATCAGCAACCAGTAAGGTTACCGGTGAATCACCGCTGCCGGTATTGTTGGTGGCGGCTACCAGCAAATCAGCACCGTCGGCCAGCGCCACGGTACCGGAGTCAAAGACGACATCCATACTTCCTGCCGGAGTGATGCGTATACGGTATTCACCGGCGGGCACCTGTACTAAGTCAGTGGCATCAGTAAATTCAGCAGTAACCAGGGGTTGCTCATCGGCCAGCATCGCATCTGGGGCAGTAACATAAATATCAACGGTGGGCGCCGCTGATGCTGCGTGGACAATCTGGACCTGCGCATTACCGGCGGTTACCGATGTTTCGGTACTGGTTACCGGCAACAACATCAGCGAATCATCGGCCACACTGCCTACAGCAAAAACGTCATAATTAGTATCAGCTTCCAGCGTGACATCCGCCTGCAGAACCTCCGCATTGTCCCCTGGCAGAATAGCGGTTACACCAATATCGTAGGTGCCGGTTTCAACCTCAAAGCGACCTGAGGCAACCTGATAATCAACGCTCTCAAGGTTATTAAGGATGGCATCATTGGCCGTAATGTTAACCAGCGGAGCATCAGATGCGGCGTGGATGACTCGTACATTGGCAAATTCGGGCTCCGGTTGTACTACCTCATCGTCGTCATCGTCGGATAAGCAACCGGCCAAAAAAAGTGGTAGACTGCATGCTGCAAGGAGCGACATGGTCCTGTTCATAGTTAATTCCTCGTTGTTGTGTTGTGACAAATACGGTTACGAGGTCTTTTTGTGAAGGGATCATGCTCCTTGCAACTTTTGACTAACATCATTTACATTTCGCAAATAGCATTTAGCCAACTGTCTAAACAGAGCACTTTTCGGTGCATACAGCCCTGCAAGCAATGTACAGGGCTTTACAGCATTTCAGGCTTCTACCGCTTTACGCTTGGCCTGAGGGTTGACTCTGCGACGACGCGGCGGACGGGACTGACTGTTGTTATCAGCGGCTTTGCCAGAGCGTTGAGGGTCGTTCCCGTTCTGCTGAGGTTTTTTATCAGTCCGCTGAAGGCTGCTATTATTCCGCTGAGGGCTCTTTCCATTCCGCTGAGAGCTGTTTCCATTCCGCTGAGGCTTACCGGCCGCTTCTGACGAAGTGTTTTTTGCCTTCTTCGGCTTTTTAATTTTCTTCGGTGGCAGCAGCTTAGTTTCTGGTAGCGGCTGATTAGGCTCAAACCCTGCCAGACTCTCGCGCGGGATCAGTAGTTGAATAAGGCGCTCAATATCCTGTAATTGATCAATTTCATCCGCACTCACCAATGACCACGCCTGTCCTGCAGCCCCTGCGCGACCGGTTCTGCCAATGCGGTGCACATAGTCTGCAGCGGTATTTGGCAGATCCAGATTAATGACTACCGGTAATTCGCTGATATCAATACCACGGGCCGCAATGTCGGTCGCCACCAGTACTTTTATACTGCCATCTTTAAATGCTTTAAGTGCAGCGGTACGAGCGCCCTGACTCTTGTTGCCATGGATGGCAGCACTGGGCAAACCCGCACTGGCAAGTTTCGTAGCGATTCGGTTAGCCCCATGCTTGGTACGACTGAATACCAGCACCTGTTGCCATTTTTGTTGTTTTATCAGACTGGTCAGGGCCGGGATTTTTTTCGATTTATCGACGGCGACCAGTTGCTGCTCAATCTTCTCAACCGTGGTATTCGCTGGCGTGACCGCCAGTTTAATCGGATTACGGGTAATCGACTCAGCCAGCGACATCACATTGTCGGCAAAGGTGGCCGAGAACAGCAGCGACTGACGCTGCGCAGGCAGTAATTTAAGTATGCGCTTAATGTCATGGATAAAACCCATATCGAGCATACGATCGGCTTCGTCCAGTACCAGGATTTCCAGTTGCTCAAACTTCACTGCATTTTGCTGATACAAATCCAGCAAACGGCCCGGCGTTGCCACCAACACGTCTACCCCGGAGCGCAGTATTTTCATTTGCGGGTTGATACCCACGCCACCAAACACCACGGCGCTTTTTAACCTTAGATGGGTTTTGTATTCACGGATATTGGTTTCGACCTGAGCGGCCAGCTCGCGGGTTGGCGTAAGAATAAGCGCTCGCACATGATTGGCTTTGGTTTTCGGACCCGCCGCCAGGCGTTGCAAAACCGGTAGGGCAAAGCCTGCGGTTTTACCGGTACCGGTTTGCGCTGCGGCCAGCACATCGCGGCCGGTTAAAATAGCCGGGATAGCCTCTTGCTGAATCGGCGAAGGCGAGCTGTAGCCCTTCTCTTTAATTGATTTAAGAAGTGGGTCACACAGCTCTAGTTGACTAAAAGACATAATACCTCGGTGTATTAGTTAGTACGAAATAATGAGTCCATGCTCGACTCGCAGTTGCACGAAAGAAAAAGGCTATCGGTGTTTACCTTGCTCATATCAGACGGTCAGAATGTGAATCTCTACGGGGGACTTACTCGGACTAACGGAAGAAGCGTGAAGCAAATTGATATAGTACCTTTCAAAGGCGGGCGCATAGTAACACCCTTTGGGTTAGTCTGCTAGTTTATTTTTTAAACAACTACCATGAAAAGCGCTCGTGCAGCCACAAAAAAAGCGGCCCGCAGGCCGCTTAAGCAGATGAATCCGGATCAGCGAAATTAAAAGCTAACGGTTACGCCAGCCCAGAAGTTTCTGGCTCTGTCTTTAACGTTGTAATCGTCGGTAAAATTCACTTCACTCACTACACCGCGCCCGGTAAGGTACTCAAACTGACCATCATTATTCAGGTCGTCATAGGTCACGGAATAAGTAGTAAAATCTCTGTCGAGCAGGTTGTTCACCCGTAAGTTCAGGATCACGCTATCATTTAACTGCCAGCGTGCGCCTAAGTGCAGCATGGCGAAGTTTTTAAAATACAGTTCGCGCTCCAGAATTGAATCGTAACCACGGTAACGATCCGAACGGAACTCACCTTGCAGGTACACGTTTAAGTCGGCATTCACCTGCCAGGTGATGTTACCGTTCGCCATGTGCTCTGCAGTATTGGTAAGAGGTAAGCCAGCCTCCGGCCCGCTTTTCTGTTCACTGTCGGTCCAGGTATAGTTTAAATACACAGACCAGTCTTCGGTGATACCGTAACGACCGGCCATTTCGATACCCTGCAGCTCAACTTCGTCGATATTTATACTCTGGCTGTAAGTGTCGTAACCGAGCTCGTCATATTCACCAAGATTGACACACGGGCGAACACCACCGGTAGTATTACAGCTCTGTACTGTATCCCCTCTGGCAATCTTGTCTTCAAAATCAGTTTTGAAGTAGGTGATATTGAAGTTGTGCGCGTCGCGGCTCCAGTAAATAGCGATTTCAGAGTTAACACTGGTTTCCGGTTGCAGCTCCGGATTACCGGCAAAGGGACTGGTGCCCTGACCACCGAAACCAATAATACCATCGTACAGATCGGTAGTTTGCGGCGTTTTGTAACCCGTACTCACACCACCTTTCACCGTCCAGTAATCGGTGATGTTATACACCGCATAGATCCGCGGTGAGGTCTGGCTACCAAACACATCGTGCTCGTCGTAACGGAAACCAGCGGTCAGCGTCATGTTATCGATAAAGCCCCAGTTGTCCTCGGCAAACAGGGAATACATTTTTTGTTCCTGAACGGCGCCGGGTTCGCCGGACTCAAGACCAAATACGCCGTCTTTAAGTTCACCGTCGATAACCTGCGCACCCAGTACAAAGTTGTGGTCGCCGGCTAAGTCTTCAACCGGGATATCAAAGCGTAAGTCGAAGGTATACTGACTGCTGTCGAGCGGGCGTGCCGGGCGCGGCAGAAACGTTTGTTCAGCCAAATCGCGGCGGTCATCTTCACTCATGTCTGCGTATTCACCTGTACCGTCGTACATCGCTTGCAGCAGCTGACGTTCCGCCACGCTCAGCGGTAAGGTCCGGCCATTATTCTGGGTATCAACGTAGGCCAATGACGCGGCAACAGTACCAAAGTTCAGCTTACCGTCGTAAGTTAATGACCACCACTGACGGTCGAATTCCTGTTCCGCGGCATAGCCGGCACGCGGATTAACCTGTCCACGGCGGTCCTGCCACAAACTTTCGATGCTGTCGCGGGTGCCTAATGGATAAAGGATTTCGCCGGTATCCAGGTTAAACTCAGGCGTGTTGTCGTACTGCTGATGGGAATCATCAAAATCGAAACCAATTTCGTGGCCGTCAGCAGGTGTGTAGTTTAGGCTGAAACCGTAGTGTTTGCTGTTGTTATCAACCGTGCGACCACCGCCACCAAAACCCAGCGAGCGCATATGCACAACGCCATTCGGATCGATTGCCGGTGCCAGCTGTGGCGTAGACGCCTGCTGTTCATAAACACTACCGCGAATGCCCAGACTAAGCAGGTTTTCGATCAACGGGCCGGTCACAGAAAAGTCGGTAGTAATGTCATCGCCAAAATCATCGTTGGTCTGCAGGCTGCGGCCAAAAGTAATATTGCCGCCCCACTCACTGCGGTGCTTTTTGGTAATGACGTTTATAACACCACCCAGTGCATCGGCGCCGTAAAGGGTTGACGCCGGACCACGAATAACTTCGATTCGTTCGATAGTATCAAGTGGTGGCATGTGGTTAAACGCATTACCACCAAAGTTATTGGGGTAAATATCACCATGGTTGTTCTGACGACGCCCGTCGATCAGCAGCAACGTGTACTCACCGGTAAGACCACGCATACTCACGCTGCCTTTGCCGGTTTTATCTCGGGTAGTTCCGATATCAATACCTTCCTGAAACTGAACCGCATCGAGTAAAGAAGTAAACGAGCGGGTTTTAAGGTCTTCTGCGGTGATCACAGAAATACTGGCCGGGGCTTCGGTAATTTTTTGTTCGAAGCCCGTTGCCGTTACAACCAGATGTTCAATGTCGTCACTGTCAGGCACAGCGTTAGCCAGGGCCATCGAAGCCAGACCGAACTGAATGGCAACTGCCAGACCAGAATAGATATATTGGGATTTCATGCGCGTCCTATCGAATGTCAAGATATGTGTGTTTATGTGGCTATGCGTTAAGAATGCGGTGCTATAATAAAATAAGAAACACCAATGTCAACACAAATGAGAATAATTACTATTTATATGCAGTATGGAGTTAACGCAGAGGGCTTCGCCGCAGGTGAATATTGAGCAAACTAAAAAGGCAGACATTCAGCCTGCCATTGCAACTGAAATGAGTTAGTGACCCGTCAGGTTATATTCTACAAACGCCCAGTTAACCAGTTGCCAGAAAGCATCCAGATACGCCGGCCTGGCATTGCGGTGGTCGATATAATAGGCGTGTTCCCAAACATCCACGGTCAGCAAGGGTTTGAGATCTTTATTGGCAATCGGTGTGTCGGCATTAGCGGTATTCACAATTACCAGTTCACCGGCGGCGTTAAGCACCAGCCAGGTCCAACCGGAACCAAAATGGTTAATGGCCTGCTGAGTAAACTCGGCTTTAAAGGCCTCCACCGACGCCCAGTTTTCCTCGATAACCGCTTTCACTGGTTCTGCTGGCGTACCACCGCCTTCGGGCGATAAACACTGCCAGAAGAACGAATGATTCCACACCTGCGCCGCATTGTTAAAAAGTGGGCCTGTACTGTTTGCAATAATAGCTTCGAGCGATTGCGCAGCGTGTTCTGTATCAGCCACTAAATCATTCAGTTTACTAACGTAGGTAGCATGATGTTTGCCATAGTGATACTCCAGCGTTTCGCGCGACATTAGAGGTGCCAGGGCATCGTGTGCATAGGGCAGTTCGGGTAAGGTAAAACTCATTTTAGTCTCCAGAATCAAATAACAATTTACGAAAATTTGACTAGTCGACGCTAAGACTAAAACCTCATGTATACTTGAGGTCAACAACTATTTTGGAGTGATGATGGATAATACATTGAGTGTTGGTGATGTAGCGAAGCGCAGCGGCGTGGCTGTCTCAACGCTTCACTATTATGAAGAAAAGGGCTTAATTTAGAGCTTGCGCACCCAGGGTAATCAACGCCGCTACCACCGCAGTATTCTGCGCCGGGTAGCGATTATTCGTATCGCTAAACAGGCGGGTATCTCGTTACGTATTATCAAGTCTCATCTGGAAAAATTTCCGAGCCGCGAGGTATCTCCATCGGACTGGCAGCAAATGAGCAGTGAATGGCGGGCTATGCTAAACAACCGAATTCTGAGCCTGACCCAGCTCAGAGACAAGCTCGACAGCTGCATTGGCTGTGGCTGTCTTTCTTTGCGTGACTGCCCACTGCGAAACCCTGAGGATAAGCTGGGTGAAGAGGGTCCCGGGGCAAGGATCCTCGAGGAAGAGAAGCCGTGTTAAACCGAAGTTTTAACTGGCAGACTCAGCCAATATCAGCGATACCCAGTTGCTGCCGTTTACGTTTGCTAAGGCCAAGCGCCACGATACGATAGGACTCACTGATATAGTATTTTAACTCCTCATCCAGTGAACCTGCGGTATGTGTTTGCTGGATCCATTTCATGCCGCGGCTGGCCAGATAAGGCGCCGGAATATATCCCTCAGCCATACACAAAAACTCAAAGTTAAGCGGTGAAGTTTTAAAGGTATAGGCTGGCGTACCGGATTTACTGTGACTGCCGATAGCGAAGACCTTACCACCTACTTTCCAAACCTCAGAATTGCCCCATTGCACCACATGCGAAGTGGCTTTGAAGGTCCGGCAATAAGCATTAAACTCGTGATGATCCATGACAAACCCGTTATCAGGGGGCGTTAAGCGATTACCTGTTGACCAGCCATGCTCGCTACTCAGCTGAACACATACACCAGATTGCGCCCTTCCCGCTTGGCCGTATATAATGCCTGATCGGCCTGAGAATACAGATGTTCCCAGTTATAGAGTACTTCGTGAGAAACCGCAATACCTATGCTGACCGTAATATTAACCTGCTGTTCCCCCTGCTTAAATTTCAGCTCAGACACTTTACGTCTCAACCTGTCCGCTACCCCTTGCGCCCGCTCGGTACTAATACCCGGTAATAAGATAGCAAACTCCTCGCCTCCCAACCGACCTACAATATCGGTTTCCCTGAGCCCTTCAGCTAACATTTTTCCGACCCGGCTGAGCACCTCATCGCCGAAAGTATGACCAAATTGATCATTCACCTGTTTAAAATGATCAATATCGACCATAAGCAGGGAATGACAAGCCTGATCATTGGCGGATAACGACTTCGCTGCTTTTTGAACAAATGCCCTGCGGCTTGGCAAGCCGGTCAACTCATCGAGGTTAGCCAGTGTTTGCCATTGGTGTCGTTGGTGCATTACCTGCAACAAAGGCAGTACCAGTGCTGTAGCCACCGTTAATACCAGGTGAGAGAGCAAAACGATGTTAAACAGATAGTGGGTAACGGAGTCCTGCGCAGCCAGGGTTTGAACCAGAATAACAATGCCCTGCAGAAAGAGTACAAAAGCGTGCAACAGCAATAGTGCGCGGAGAACCAGGTAGACTTTTTTGTAGGGCGACTTTCGCTGATAAAACAGCCCCTCAGTCATTACAAACATCAGCGCCATCCCCACCGACGCCACCACATTAACCATCGCCGCATAAAACCCGGCTACGGCAATCAGGGCACTGCCCGCGATGAAGAGACTTCTCACGCGTCGGTAAAATCTAATCGACCCCGGCGACAATTCAAACTTATTCAGTCCGCAATAAAGTCCGAAAGAAGCCGTGTACAACAGTAAACAAGCCAATGCGTTAACGGCCTGTAACCCTTCTACAGCATGGGCAACAACAGACGCGCAGATACCTGCCGCAAAAAGGGCACATGAAACAGACCAGTACAGATACGAAGGATTACGCTGTTGCGCCCTGTACACAGCGAAAAAGTAAACGCTTACCAGCACATTGATGACAACAGCCATCACTATACCGATGGGAAGGCTGGACAAGTGTTAAATCTCCACCAGACACCAGAGTTGTAATATAGTCAAAAGTATAACAATTTGGCAGCCTGTCTCCTCGCTCAATACGTATCAATCCAACACTATAGGTTTAACTTTCTATACTTAAACATTCACGGCCCGTACTGCCTCCCCCTCTCTCCCCCCGGCAGAGCGGCGCCAGGTGCTTGACTATTTGCCGGTTGGCGATATTCTCAACCATCAGATTAACGCCAGTCAGAACCCGACATTATTATGCAAGTGGATGCCGTAAAAGTTCGCCGTCTGTATTTGGAAGTCGCCACCCAGATAGAGCAACAAATTCAGAATGGGCAAATTCGTCCGGGCGAACGCTTGCCTTCGGAGCGGGATCTGGCCGGTCGCTTTGAGGTTAGCCGGCCGACCATTCGCGAAGCCATGATTGCCCTGGAAATAGCCGGACTGGTAGAAATTAAAACCGGTTCAGGCATTTATGTTCTGGCGCGAACAGGAACACAGGCTCCTCGCACGCTTGATGACGTGCCGGGCCCTTTTGAAGTACTGGAGGCACGACTACTCATAGAACCTCAGGCAGCTAGTCTGGCAGCCGCCAGGATCAGTAAAACCCAGCTAAAGAGCATTGAACAGGCTGTGCAAATCATGGGCGACGCCAGCGCCTCAGACCAGCAAAAAGAGCAGGCAGATGAACGGTTTCATGTCACTATTGCCCAGGCTACAGACAACAGTGCCCTGGCATCAACCATTCAATGGTTATGGGAACTCAGAAATCAGTCAGCGCTGAGCTCTCGATTCCACCAGCGCGTGCGGGAATTGGGCGTTCAACCTTATGTGGAAGAACACCGCAAAATTCTTAATGCGCTAAAACTACGTGACCCGGAACGCGCCAGAAATGCCATGCACTTTCATATTTCTAATGCCATTGAGCAGGATATGTCAGTACTTGACCTGAATGACAGCGAAACCGGGTAGTCGACACTCGCAGGCAGCGCTGAGGTTGCAGGACCAGCATAATCAGGATCCGCTTGCACCAGTTGCCAGTGCTTAAACAACCGGGAGCAAATATCAACCTGAATCCACCTGATGACCGCTTTCACCCTATTAAACAGACTGTTTTGGTCAGGCCAATATGACTCGGCCCGTTACAGTATTGATACCCTATTTGGACTAAACTACACAACGTCGGATTCGACGGCCATTCAACCGGTAATTTAACGTCTGTAGTTAACTCCTCAGTTGCTCCAGGACGTGGATAGCACCACGCAACTCAGCAAGAGCTTTCATCCGGCCAGCATAGGAATAGCCGGGCTTAACACCTTCCTTATCCATCTCATCCTCCAGCAAGTGGCCGTGATCCGGTCGCATGGGAATCGCTTGGCCCGTTGCGCCACGCTGCTGCTCAACCTCAAGCAATGCGCGGATTAGCCCTATCATGTCGTTATCACCGTCGAGATGATCTGACTCGTAAAAAGAGCCGTCTTCCTCGCGCTTAACGTTACGCAGGTGAACAAAGAATATACTGGGTCCGAATGCACGCACCATATCCACCAGATTATTATCGGCGCGGGCTCCATAGGAGCCAGCGCACATTGTCAGGCCATTGCTGGGGCTGGGCACCGCATCCAGTAATGCTCTGGCGTCCTCTGCCGTCGACACTACCCGCGGCAAACCAAACAGCGAAAACGGCGGATCATCCGGATGAATACACAGTTTGATTCCATAGGCTTCTGCTGTGGGCATAATGTCTTTGAGGAACTGAAATAAGTTTTGCCGGTACCCTTCAGTACCAATTTCATTAAACTGCTGTATGGCCTGCTTTATACTTTCTCTATGGTAAGAGCCCTCGCCTCCCGGCAGGCCAGCAATAATATTTTTTTCCAGCAATGCCTGCTCGACTTCACTCATGGCTAAAAAGCGCTTTTTCGCTTTTGCCAGTTGTGCCGGCGTATAATCGTTTGCGGCGCCAGGACGTTCCAGGATCATCACGTCATACGCCACAAAATCAGTCATTTCAAAACGCAGTGCCTGGCTCGCGTTGGGCAGCGTGTAGCTTAAATTGGTGCGCGTCCAGTCGACCACCGGCATAAAGTTATAGCAAACCGTGTAAATGCCATTGCTGCCAAGATTGGCCAACGACTGTTTATAGTTTGCGATATACCGCTGGTAATCACCGGTACGTGTTTTTATGTCGTTATGCAGCGGTACACTTTCCACCACACTCCAATCAAGACCTGCGTTTTTAATCATCTGATGACGGGCTTTAATAAGCTCAGCAGGCCAGACTTCACCGGTAGGCACCTCATGTAAGGCCGTTACAATACCAGACGCCCCCGCCTGCCTTATTTTACTTAAAGTAATAGTGTCATCTGGTCCGAACCAGCGCCATGTTTCCAGCATAGAAGTGTCCTCAGGAGAGGTTAAAACAGTTAGTAGGCTCACAATAGCCTCGTTTGCCACCCATTTGGCAAAGTGGCCTTACCAATATACAGGAGTAATAGCTGTTTTCAATGCATAAATGGTTATTAACGATGGGTAAACCACTGCTGCGGATGTATGCGGTCTGAAAGCCCCTGGTGTGGCAGACGTTGCAGAAAGTAGGCAACTTTTAAAGCCTGACCCGTGCAAACCTTACCGGGCGCGATTACCTCACCGGTCAGGGAAAATCACAGAAAGCATAAAGCTGAACTTTAGCTGCACATTAACCACATAATAACTACTTTTAGCTTCAACTTTACTACTATTAAAGGCCATAACAGCTCGTATTATGCGTACCATTGTGGCGTAGCAAGCACGGCAACATTTGATTAAAAATAGTGATAATATGCAGCCAAACCATGAAATTGATGCATAAATAAAGATGATTGAACGTTTTCACCTACAATTACTGACAGCGGTTGACGAATGCGGCACCCTCACGCTTGCTGCCAACAAGTTGCATCTGAGTCAGTCGGCACTGAGTCACAGCATCAAAAAGCTGGAACAGCATCTGGGTACCGCCGTCTGGGAAAAAGACGGCCGTAAGCTTCGCCTCACCCAGGCAGGACGGCAAATCCTGATCCTTGCCAGACGATTGTTACCCCAGTTCGAACATACTGAATTACTTCTCTCACAAATCGCTAAAGGGCAGCGCGGTTCGTTGCGGATCGGCATGGAATGTCATCCCTGTTATCAGTGGCTGTTAAAAGTGGTAAGCCCGTTTCTGGAAACCTGGCCGGGCGTAGAAGTTGATGTAAAACAAGAGTTTCAGTTCGGCGGCATGGGCGCCTTATTTGACTATGATATCGATGTGCTCGTTACTCCGGATCCGCTCTTTAAAAGTGGCGTGACCTTTATACCGGTATTCGACTTTGAGCAGCGTCTGGTGGTCAGTCAATCGCACCCGCTGGCCACGTTACAACAGGTTAAACCCAAGGATTTGCACAATGAAACCTTGATCACCTATCCGGTAGAACCGCAGAGATTGGATATTTTCAGTCAGTTTCTGGCCCCGGCCGGATGCACCGTAAAGCGTCACAGACACATAGAGGCAACGGAGATCATGCTCCAAATGGTCAGTGCCGGGCGCGGTGTGGCAGCCTTGCCGGGCTGGTTGGTTGATACCTATGCAAAATCGTTACAACTGGTAAGTTTACGGTTAGGCTCTGAAGGGATAATGAAACACATTTACCTGGGCATGCGCAATAATGACGTTAACATAGATTACATAGCTGACTTTGTCCGTCTGGCAAAACAAACAGAGAATCAGGTCGATAAAGGCTAATTCACGGTTAACACCAAGCCGCCTGTGGAGCCGATTTTTTGCTACACTTGCGGTTTTTCTTATCTAACGAAACACCTGAAGCCATTCATCATTGCTATGAAGCTGTATCAACCTACCCATTATGCTGGCTGGCTGGCTTGTTTTACATTGATTACCTATCTGCTGTCGGTGGCGGGCCTGCTGCCTGCTGATGTCGCTACCATAGCGGCGTGGCTTACCCTGTTACCGATGTTACCCGCCATCAAGGCTTCGGCCAGAAAACAGTCAGTAGTGTTGTTTCTACTGGGCGTACTGGGCCTGGCTATCGGTTTTTGGCAAGGCGCAGAGATTAGCTGGCGAAGCGTATTTTCAGCCAATGTACCTCTGCTGACGATGTTTGTGGCGATTACGTTTTTGTCCTTAACCAATGCGCCAGACAGTGAGGAACGCTTACCCAGAGGGAACAAAGCGGCCGCCATCACAGCTTTGGGGACTACGTTACTCGGGGCCGTGATAAATATGTCGGTTATTTTTGTGTTTGGTGACAGGCTGCAACGCGATGGCAAGTTAACCGATACTCAGCAAATTATACTGGCGCGCTGCTTTACCGCCGCGGCCTGGTGGTCACCCTTTTTTATAGCTACCGGCGTAGCACTTATGTATGCGCCTGGCATGGTCTGGAAAGCTACCGTGGCGCCCGGGGCGATCATGGCTTTACTCGGGATTGGCTACACGCTGATAGAAGTTAATCACAAATCTAAGAGTGCTTTTGAAGGTTATCCGCTCAAGGCTGAAAGCCTGGTAATACCGGTGTTAATGGCAATTGCCGTGCTAATACTGCACCATTTTTTCCCGCAGATCCGCATTATGATCCTAATCAGCTTGATGTCGGTGCTCGGCGCTCTATTATTTATGCACACGCGTCCCCGTTGGCTAACGCTGAAAAACTTCGTGAATAACCGGCTGCATGGTGCGGGCCCGCAATTTGCGCTTTTTCTGGCGGCAGGCGTGTTTTCTGCTGGCATTAAAGCCATGATTAGCTTGTATCCGAACCTCATAGATCTGCATCAGTTCAGCTTCGATGCCAGTATGTTTGCTGTCATTCTGGCTCTGATGATCGTTGCCGGACTGCTCGGCGTGCACCCGGTGATCAGTATTGCAGTAGTCAGCCCGGTACTGCTGCCGTTAAACCCTGACACCACCAGCCTGGGTTTTATGTTTCTTTCAACCTGGGCCATTTCCACTGGCTGCGGGCCCTTGTCCGGACTAGGCCTTATTCTGACCGGCCTCTATGGGGCTTCTTCGCGGCAGATCATCGCGAATAACTGGCACTATATTATTGCTATGTGGGCACTGGCCAGTCTGGTTAATACATTGCTATTGGCTTAATTGAGCAGTAAGTGCCGCAACGCCTGAGACAAATGAAGTCAGCACACCGCGGATGAAACCAAAAAGCAGAAGGGCTGGGCGCTCGACATGCTTGCAGCGAAACTGAAAAGCTTGTGCCGGGCGCAGAATGCTCAACACGTTTCCATGCTCAGTGGTGCAAGTTATTCGCCTGCTATTTTTTTAATCTGTCATTGGCGCCCTCAGACTATCGGGTGATCTGCCTGCAACTTTGTTTACACACCATGAAAAGTCTTCACGTTACCATTTGGCAACAGCCAGCCATTTTTGTTAAATCTGCGCGCAAAACTTCGCCAACCATGAAAAAAACTCTCACTAAAACAGCGATTAGCATGCTTTTTTTAGCTGGCACGCCGTTTGATAAAGCATAAGTAACTGCTGAGTAAAGGTCGCGATGTTCGCGCCGTTTTTCAGCAACCTATGTTAAGACAAAGAGGACATTCTGATGAAAAACACAATCATTGCTTTATCCACCCTGACCGCCCTGACATCTTTTGGCCTGAGTGCCCAGCAAACACCCGACGACATTAATGAATCCGGTATTTATGTAGGAGGTAACTATGGTTATCTGCGGGTTGAGGGTGAAGATGATTTCGACGATGACAAAGATGTGTGGCAGGGCATTGTTGGTTATAAGTTTAACACCTGGGTGGCGATAGAAGGCTCTTATATCGATTTTGGTGACTACGGCTCTTCTCTGGCCAGCGCCGAAACCGACGGCTATACAGTGGCGCTAAAAGGGATGGTACCTGTGGCAGGCGGTTTATCAGCCTATGCTAAATTAGGCCAGCTATGGTCGGATACCGATTACCGTTTGGCTGGCGTAACAACCTCTGAGGACGATGAAAGTTTGTTTGTCGGTGCAGGCCTTAGCTATGCATTTACGCCTAACCTGCTGGTGAATGCAGAATATGTGGTGTACGACACGGAGCTTGACGCCGAAGCTGCCGTTGATGACATTGATGACACAAATTTTGAAACTGACCTGAAACAGGCCAGTGTGGGTATTGAATACCGTTTCTAACCCGTCTGGTGAATTACTCGTTGCCCTGACATTGCGGGCAAAAATAAATCCTGCGGCTGCTTCGTTCAGCTCGCAGGATGGTTTCATTACAGCGCCTGCATAGCAGCCCTTCCCTGTCGAAAACCATAAACCTTTGTGCCTCATATTCAGCTACCGAATGCCGGGCACAAACAGATGCAGCGATCGACCTGGTATAGCCTCCTGTTGCATATGAACGGTATGTAACCTGTAAAGTTTGTGCCGCAAGGTGTTTGATTTGCTTATCGCTCAGGTGAGCGGGCTTCTTATCAGGGTGAAGACCCGCAAAAAACAATATTTCGCTGCGCAGATAATTGCCCATTCCGGCCAGAAACCCCTGATCGAGATAAAGTGCCGCCAGGTTTCGATTACGAAACTGCGTACTGATTAATCTTTGTTGTATCGCTTCCTGCGTGACCGTCTGATTAAGAACATCAGGACCGAGCTTGCGCAAAAACGGATGTTCACTGAGTTTCCCGCGTGGCCATACACTGATATCGGATGCACTGTAAAGCAGTGCACTGTGAGCGTGGGTATGCAAACCAAGACGAAGTGAACGATTAGTCTCAGGCAGCTCATCAAGGGGCACAATTACCCAGCGCCCATACAACTGATTATGAGAATAAATGCTCAGGTCGTTGTCGAAATGCAGCAACATAGCCTTACCCCGACAGCTAACGTCCACTATACGCTGGCCACTAAGTGCAGACTGAAAAGGCGTTAACGACGCTAGCCCTATGGTCACTTTGTTGATCGTCTGGTTTTGTAAAACGTTAGCTAAGGCATCGGCGCTTTGGCGGATCTCTGGGCCTTCTGGCACGGCTAATATCCCGAAACAGCTTTAAGATGTGGCTTATACGAGTAAGGGAAGGAATTTGGATGAATGGTTCATGCCTGCCACTGCCAGTCCTCATGGAGCAACCCCAGGGCCTCCACAAAGTGCAGGTAGTCGGTACGCCCCATGGCGCGGGCAACAGTTTTAAACTGTGATTTCGCTTTAATGCCTTTTACCTGCAACAGTTCAAGGCGCTTATCGGCGTTGCCATCAAATTGGGAATCTAATATTTGCGCGGCCTTGTGGTGTGCATCCCAGTATTCCAGCACGTAACCTATCAGCCGCTTGAATATGCCAGGCATACGCTTATCTTCCAGCGGCCCTGCCAACCCCGCGTTAACCACCGCTTTTTGAAAAGACGATACGGTTTCTGACTGCACTGCCACCTCAAGCGCCTCCAGCACGCGCTGAATGTCATTTAATAATTTCACGTGTAGCAGACTGCCATACTCAGTTTCATCGAGCATTTCTATATCAGTGAGCAGCATATCCAGATTGACCAGATGTCGTTGTGTTGTTGCCATGGTCCATAACGCTGTGGTGAAGGCGACGCGCCAGCAAACTCAAAGAATACCACGAACTTTAATCAGGTTTCACCGGCTTTCCTTACTCTAGGCTTAAAAGCCGAAGTCAGGCACAGGGTTAAGCTCAGCACATCACAACAACGACAATTAACCTGTTCGGCATAAGCGCGCTTAGCCCGGTAAAATTGTTAAACTTTTGTATAAGACAGGTTTACCCTGCTCATTGAGACTATTAGTATGAAAGTTTTCGTTTCACTGAAAAAATGACCATAAATCCAAAAGAAACATCACGTTACGCATTTTTTGTTTTTTCAATCAAGTGCATCTGATTTTTTAATTATGCAAATTTACATTTTTCGTTAAGACTTACAAATGTTAACAAACACTGTAGTTGTACATTGTTCACATTCTAAACGAGGAAGGACAAATGAAATTGAAAAAGACTTTATCATTAGCGGCAGCCGTAGCCATAGCGATGTCACCGATGGTGCTGACATCGCCAGCCTATGCTAATGCTGCAGAGCCAAAAGCAAATAGCTTTTGGTGGCCGGATCAGCTTGATCTGAGTCAGTTACGGGCCCATGGCGTAGAATCTAACCCTTATGGTGAAGACTTTGATTACGCTGAAGAATTTAACTCGCTTGATTTGGAAGCAGTGAAAGCGGACTTACGAAAAGTACTGACCGACTCACAAGACTGGTGGCCAGCAGATTACGGTCACTACGGTCCTTTCTTCATCCGTATGGCCTGGCACGCAGCCGGTACATACCGTATCCACGATGGTCGTGGTGGTGCAGGCGGTGGTCAACAGCGTTTTGACCCGCTCAATAGCTGGCCGGATAACGTAAACCTGGATAAAGCCCGCCGTCTGATTTGGCCTGTTAAGCAAAAATATGGCCGTAAAATTTCCTGGGCCGACCTGATGGCATTAACCGGTAACGTGGCGCTGGAAGACATGGGCTTTAAGACCTTTGGTTACGCCGGCGGCCGTGCAGATGACTGGGAACCAGATTATGTATACTGGGGTCCGGAAGAGAAAATGCTCACCGACGAACGTCGCGATAAATTTGGCAAACTAAAAGGGCCTTTAGCAGCCGTTGAAATGGGCCTTATTTACGTTAACCCGGAAGGTCCGCATGGCAACCCGGATCCGCTGGCAGCAGCCAAAGACATTCGTATGTCATTCGGTCGTATGGCCATGAATGACGAAGAAATTGTTGCGCTGATTGCGGGTGGTCACACCTTTGGTAAAGCGCACGGCGCGAAAAAGCCAACTGATTGTGTGGGTGCAGAGCCTGCTGCTGGTGATATGGAAGAGCAAGGCTTTGGCTGGAAAAACAAATGTGGCAAAGGTCATTCCGAAGACACCATCAGTAGTGGTCTGGAAGGCGCCTGGACAGTCACACCAACGCAGTGGACAACCAATTACCTGGATAACCTGTTCAGCTTTGATTGGGTGAAAACCAAGAGCCCTGCCGGTGCTACTCAGTGGATCCCGGATGACCCGGCAGCCGCCAGCATGGTGCCCGATGCTCACGTGCAAGGAAAGCGCCACGCTCCTATCATGTTTACCACGGATATCGCGATCAAAGAAGATCCAGAGTTTCGTAAAATTGCCGAACGCTTCCGCGCCGATCCGGCTGAATATGAACTGGCTTTCGCGAAGGCCTGGTTTAAGCTAAATCACCGTGATCTTGGTCCTCGTGCCCGTTATTTAGGTGATGAGGTACCGGAAGAAGTACTGGTATGGCAGGACCCGGTTCCAGAAGTTAACCACGAACTGGTCACTGATGCTGATGTACGCAAACTGAAAGCTGACATTCTGGACACTGGTTTAAGCGTATCTGAGTTGGTAAGAGTAGCCTGGGCATCAGCTGCCAGCTTCCGCGGCACCGACATGCGTGGTGGTGCAAATGGCGCTCGTGTTCGTTTAGCACCACAGAATGGCTGGGCGGTAAACAACCCGAAAGAACTCGATAAAGTGCTGTTAGAACTTGAAAAGGTAAAGCGTGACTTTAATCGTAAGGCTTCAGGCAACAAGCGTATCTCCACCGCAGACATTATTGTTCTGGCGGGTGCCGCTGCCATTGAAAAAGCCGCGAAAGATGCAGGCCACTCTATCAAAGTTCCTTTCGTACCGGGCCGTATGGATGCTTCACAAGAAATGACCGACGTACAGTCTTTTGCTGTACTGGAGCCTACTGCTGATGCATTCCGTAACTTTTATGACCCTGAAATGAACTACCTGTCACCAACCGAAATGCTGGTTGAGCGGGCTGACTACCTGAATCTGTCGGTACCGGAGATGACTGCACTGCTTGGCGGTATGCGTGTTCTCGACGCCAACTATAAAGGGATGGATCATGGTGTACTCACCAACACCCCGGGTAAACTGAACAATGCATTCTTCACCAACCTGCTGGACATGGGTACCAAATGGAATAAGACCAATGACGAAGGTGTGTATAAAGGCGTAGACCGTGCGTCGGGTAAAGCCAAATGGACTGCCACACCGGTGGATCTGATTTTTGGTTCCAACTCCGAACTGCGTGCTATTGCTGAGGTTTATGCTTCTGCTGACGCTGAGAAAAAGTTTGTCGCAGACTTCGTAGATGCATGGGTAAAAGTAATGCAGAACGATCGCTTCGACCTGAAGTAATCCGTAATTGCTAAATAACAAACAGGTGGCACTCAGCCACCTGTTTTTTTATGTTTCTAGGGTAGATATCCGGCGACTTCCAGCACCTGTCTTACCTGTCCTTCTGTAATACCACTTGGGCAAACACCGCGATTAATTAATTCCTCACGGATTACCGATGGATTGCAGGGCGAAACCACCTCAACTTCCCTTTTAATATACCTGGCCAGTTGCTGTTGCAGTTGTCGGGTTAAACAAGACATAAGTACCTCTTATACGCTTTGTCTGAGTCTGACACCATCCGGGATTGGCGAACCATAAGTCACTTAATTACCATTATGCGACGTTATGCTTCACTGCAGCATAAACCGGGCCACTGTCATTTTTATCAAGAAAATCAGAGATATGTCAATATACCTCTGGGAGACTGGTCGTCCGAGTGTCAAAAAATTCGACAAATGTGTCCGCCCCACACAAAAACTGCCACGATGTGGTAAATAAAACGCTATAATCGCCAGCCTCTGTATCCACTGACACTTGCTATGAGCCACTCTTCACAAAAAATCGGCCGCTGGCATGGCGCTGGCTTATTAACGACTACCCTGCTTGGTACCAGTGTGTTTATCCTGCCACAAATGACCATCGGACTGGCCGGTCACTACGCATTGTTAAGCTGGGTGCTGCTTATTCTGGCCATTCTGCCGGTGGCAATGGTATTTGCCAAGCTGGCTTCACAGTATCCTCATGCCGGCGGACCCGCTTTCTTTGTAGAGAAGGCTTTTGGTGTTACTGCGGGCAGAACCATAGGGATGCTGTTTTTATTTGTTGTGCCCATCGGGGCACCTGCCGCCATCATCATGACTTATTGGTTTATTGAAACCCTGCTGCAACTCAATGCCGCCTGGTCGTTGCCGATTCAGCTCGCCATTGTGATGTTGTTGCTGGTGCTGAACTATCGCGGCGTGCAGTTTTCGGCCACCTTACAACTGGGCCTGACACTCATTATTACACTGGTGGTTTGCGCACTGGTAATTGGCGGTAGCCTTATGCCAACGCCGGTATCCCTGACGCCTTCCGCTTTTCAGCTGGACAGCACGTTGGCCGCTATGGGTCTGGCATTCTGGAGCTTTTTAGGTATCGAAGCGTTATCCCATCTGGCCAACGACTTTCGGGATCCAAAACGGGATCTGGTGCCGTCAATTATGCTCGGCACACTGTTAGTTGGTGCCATCTATATTGGCTGTACTTATCTGCTGATCGATGTGAACAGTGAAAGTACCCTGGCGATGGTAGCGGTGTTTGACCAGATTGTTGGCGGTAGTGGTGCTTATGTGATTGGTGTACTTGGCGTTGCCGGCGGACTCGCCACGGTGAATGTCTATACGGCCAGTTTGTCCCGGCTAACCTGGAGCCTGAGTCAGGACGGCGTGTTGCCCGCTTACTTTAATACACTGAACCGCTATGGTGTGCCACAGCGGGCTTTGCAGGCGATTTTGCTGTTCATGTCGATGACGTTGATCATCACCCACTTTTCAAAGTACAACCTGGAAGATCTGATTGGCTGGGTAAATGGCGTTTTTGTGCTGATTTATCTGGCCAGTATGCTGGCCGCGTTGAAGTTGCTGTCGCCAGCACATCGACCGCTGGTATATTTTGGTTGCCTGTTCTGCAGCATTATTGCTCTGGGCCTGGGCAGTAAAATGCTTTATGCACTGGCTTTATTTACCCTGTTTGCGCCCTTATTGTGGTATCAACAGCGGCATCTGAGCCTGAAACGCCCGGGTTGCTAGAGCGCGCTAAAGGTCGATGGCGATGTGAAGCCCATGGGCCGGACGTCGCTTTTAAGGGCTTTATTGAGCAAATTACCGCGCCAGTGACCACAAGACTGCTCGGTACTGCTCGCTTCCTGAATAATACTTAACATCTTCACTATGGCGTCGGTCATCGCAAAGTTGCTGTTAGTGGCAGCCAGTACCTGCCGTTTCATATCGGGTTGGGTGATTTTGAGCGACTTTATCACCTTGCTTTCTTCCAGGTGGTACATCGCAGAAGACGGTAAAATCATCAGTCCCTCGCCCTGAATAACCTGACGCAGTCCGGTCATCAACTGCCCTGAGTAGGCTTTATCGTGTTTGAGAGCGACGCCCGTGTCATGTTCATATTTCTCAATCAGGCGCCCAAGGGCATCTTTGGGCCCCGGGGTTAGCAGCTCGAACTGACTTAACTCCCAAAAGCAAATGGTATCGCGGTTTTGCAATAACTGATAATAGGCAGAGGCCTCATTAACGCCGACCACCAGATACATAAACTCTTCAATAATCGGGTAGACCGACATAAAACGTGGTTCCACTTCCTGCTCGTAAGTCAGCGCTATATCCACCTGATTGGTCTTCAGCCACTCTTTTACCGCATAGGACGGACCAGTGCTGATTTCCAGCTTTAACTGGGGGTGAAACTCATTAACCATGGCAATTAGCGACATCGACAGCACGTTGCCGATAGACGGCAACATACCAACACGAACAACGCCATGCTTATTTGCCGCTAACTGATGTAATTCCATTTTAGCGGCATTGATATCTTCGATCAGTTTCTTTGCATGTTTTTCGAAAACCTCGCCGGCTGCCGTCAGACTTACTCCTTTAAAGCTTCTCTCAAACAGGGCACTGCCCATTTCCCGTTCCAGATTGGCCAATTGCTGACTGATCGCAGGTTGTGCGATATCCAGTTCCCTCGCTGCAGCAGCAATACTTCCTTTTTGAACCGTTACAAGAAAATACTGAAGCTGTTTGGAATTCATTTATTGCGACTCAACTCTTAAACTAAAGTAGCAAAACGCTGTAAATCATAGATTTGTAACATTCCGCGCAACTCATAACGAACATCATATTTCTATATCAATTTCAGCAAGTTACATGCCACCAATTGGTCAGGTTTTGTGGCTCCCATGTTAATCATTTGTAGCTAACTCATATGTTATAAAATATTTTATTTAAGCAAACCAATGCTAACCTGCTGTATTTTATAGAATTTCAATATGGGTCAATATTTTCTTTATAGCCCTCAATATTCTTTTTTCTTCCGAAAATGCTTGCTCTTTTTTTAGTCTCTCTACTGTCGTCAGCAACGACTGACGCGCTCATTAAGTCCAAATAATGTTTAAATTTGGTGCTTTTACGAACCAATTTGGGGCAAATTTAGCCAGTGCCGTGATTTCACGCCTATCGTAATTGCACCTAAAAAGATCATAGCGATATGACAATTTAGGGAACACATGATGAAACTCAAGAAATTAAATGCAGCAATACTGGCAGGTCTTGCCGGTTATTCGCTTTCGATGACTGTCGCAACCACTGCATTAGCAGAAGAAGAGGCAGCGGAAGAGAATGTTGAGAAAATCGCAGTTGTGGGTGCCCGTGGTGCGCCTCGCTCCGTAACCAGCTCTCCAGTACCGGTAGATGTATTAACCGCTGAAGATATTAATGGTGTGGCGTCATCAGACATGAACGACATCATGATGACACTGGTTCCATCATATACCCTGACCCGTCAGCCAATTTCTGATGGTGGTACTTTTATTCGTCCGGCACAATTACGTGGCCTGCCAACTGACAAAACCCTGGTTTTGGTTAATGGTAAGCGTCGCCACCGTGCAGCATTAGTTGAAATTGGTGGTTCTGGTACCCAGGGCCCTGATATTGCTACCATTCCTTCAGCCGCGTTAGGCAGTGTTGAGGTGCTGCGAGACGGCGCAGCGGCACAGTATGGTTCTGACGCCATCGCTGGGGTTATTAACTTCCAACTTAAAAACAATGCCGAAGGCGGTTCATTATCACTGGATGTTGGCCAGTATTACGAAGGTGACGGCGATCAGTACACCATCAGTGGTAACAAAGGTTTTTCTTTAGGTGACGACGGTTTCTTAAGCATCTCTGCAGAAGTGACAGATTCGGAAGCGACTTACCGCGGTGAGCAATATTGTGAAAGCTGGTTCTGTGTAGACGAGCAAAGTGATGAATACATCGCAGCAGCGGAAGCAATGGGTAACTCAGTGCACGGTTCATCTCAGGTACAGCCCTGGGGGCAGCCAAATTATAGTGGTGCGAAAGTATTCTTAAATGCTGGCTATGCGCTGAACTCAGATATGGAAATTTACTCCTTCGCCAACTACTCAGAAAGTGAAGGTGATGGCTCATTCTTCTATCGTTACCCGGGTAACGGCACTATCGAAGATCTGCGCGAACAAGACGGTTCTATTTACAGCCCGCTGGAAAAATTCCCGGGTGGTTTTACGCCGCGCTTCTTCGGTGATATTACTGATTACTCTTTCGCCGCTGGCTTAAAAGGCATGACCGGTTCATTAGGTTATGACATCAGTGGTCGTTACGGCTATAACGAAATTTCTTATACTCTGAAAAACACCATCAACCCATCAATGGGCTCTGCCTCGCCTACTTCATTTAAGCCAGGCGATCTGAGCAACGATGAATTACAATTCCAGGCAGATTTCACTTATGACCTGGCCGAATACGTGCTGGCGTTTGGTGCAAGCTACATGGAAGAGTCTTACGAAATTTCTGCCGGTGACGCCGCTTCAGTAGCAGTTGGCCCTTACTCTTCACCTGATCCATGGGGTTTCTGTGACGGCACTGCATCCGCTGACGCACTGGCCTCTGCTTTAGCTAATGGCCTGGATTGTAGCGATCCTAATGATCCGGTTTATACTGCCGTTGGCGTTGGGTCTAACGGTTTCCCCGGTTACTCTGACGCTGCTACAGGTACCTATGAGCGTGATTCATACGCTGTCTACGCCGATATCTCGGGTGACATTACCGACAAGCTGTTCGCGCAAGCAGCTATTCGTTACGAAGATTACTCTGACTTCGGTTCTGAGCTGGTTTACAAAATCGCCGGTATCTTCCAGGTAACTGACGAAATCGCGATTCGTTCATCATTCGGCACCGGTTTCCGTGCACCGACGCCTGGTCAGCAAGGTACTACTAACGTATCAACCCGCCTGCCAAATGGTTTTCCGGTAGCAACCGGCCTGTTCCCTGCTGCCGGTCCAGAGGCTCAGGCGCTGGGCGCATCGGCACTGAAACCAGAAACCTCGACTAACTTTACGTTAGGTGCCACAGCTGATGTGGGTAACTTCACTTTAACCGTGGATTACTACCGCATTCTGCTTGAAGACCGCGTAAATGCGATCTCGACTCTGGATGTGTCAACATTTGAACCAACTGATCCTGAATCAGAGAGCTATGAAGCTGATTTAGCCGCTTATCAACGTTACCTGGCACTTGATGCTGCAGGTGTAGAAGGTGCTAACACTATCGGTGGCGTATTCTACTTCCAGAACGCATTCGATACGGTAACTCAGGGTATTGATATCGTTGGTACCTATAACTTTGAATCTGAGTACGGTGATACCACTATCACCGCATCGATGAACTTTGCCGACCAGAACTTTAACTCTGACCCCAAGGTTTACTTCAACAACGAAGCTATCTACGATTTCTTAAATGGCACGCCAGCTACTCGCGGTGTTTTATCTGTAAAACACGCTATGGATGATATGTCATTTACTGCTCGTATGAACTACTTTGGAGGTTACTCAAACTCTGAAGGTAGCAACCAGGTGTCTGCAATCCAAATCTTTGAGCCTGAAGTTATGTTTGACCTGGAAGGAACTTACTTCATCAGCGAGATGCTATCTGTATCAGCCGGTGCCCGTAACCTGTTCGACAACTATCCGGATGCGGGTGAGATTGGCGAGACTTGTTGTGGTCGTATCTACCGTTCTGACTCTATCGTTGACTGGCAGGGTGGTTACTACTACATGCGCCTCAACATGAGCTTCTAAGCAGCTTATCTCTGAAATTAAACCTGTTATCGACCAGCCTCTAGGCTGGTCGACTTTATCAGGTCACTCATCGCTATCAAGGCGACAAACCGCACAAAACGTTATAATTTCTACCGTATAAAAATAATAAAAAACCGAATAATTATTTAACTAGTGGAGCACTGTTGTTATGGAGATTGAACTCGTCTGGTTCGTCCTCACTTTGTGCGTTGCGGGCGCGGTCGCAGGCATAACTTCTGGCCTTTTTGGCAACGGAGGTGGTTTTGTTGTAGTCCCAGCCCTTCTCGCCGTATTTCCTTTCTTTACCCCCAATTCTGAAGAGTTAGTAAAAGTAGCTATTGGTACCTCATTGGCATCCATTGTTATTTCCAGTGCTCGTTCAGTCTTAGCACACAAGAAACGTGGGGCAGTCGATTTTGACATGCTTAAATCATGGTCAGTATGGATCATACTCGGCGTGCTTGGCGGTGTAGCCATCGCTAATCACACCAGCAGTAATGGTCTGACAATGGTTTTTGCCGGCGGCGTATTACTCTATTCAGTTTACTTCCTGTTTCCTGAATTTGTAGTTCGTCCCGGAATGACTTTTTCGATGCCACAAGGCGTGGGCAAAAGTGTTCTGGCTTTTATCATTGGTGGCTTTTCTGCCCTGCTTGGTATTGGTGGTGGCACGCCGACAGTTATCACCATGGTGATGTGTCGCCGTACTATTCAACAAGCGGTAGCAACGGCTGCTGGTGTTGGGTTCTTAATTGGTTTACCCGGTGCAATTGGTTTCCTGTTTATGGAAAACACCAATCCACAGGGCATGCCCGTTGGCACAGTTGGCTATATAAATTTGCCGGCTCTGCTGGCAATCAGTATTGGTTCAATTCTGACCGCACCGATTGGTGCATCAATGGCACACAGCTTTAGTGAAAAAATGCTTAAACGCCTGTTTGGTATTTACCTGGTGATTGTCTCAGTCGCTATGTTTGCCAAAGCGTTATAAAGCTCACACATTAAAATAAGAGGAACAGTCAATGACTTATAATCCATCAAGACGATTATTCTTAGGAGGCTCACTGGCCGCTTCAGCCGCTGGTGCTACGGGTCTTATCACGCCTGCTGGCCTGGCCGCAGCGCAACCAATGAAATCGCCTAAAATTATGTATGGACCAACCCCTGGCGTGGCAAAACTGAACGCCAACGAAAACCCTTACGGTCCGAGTGATATGGCGCTGAAAGCCATTGCCGAAGCAAGCAGCACCGGTGGTGCTTATTACGCCTACCGTGCAGGCATGTATTTACGCGATATGCTGGCTGAATCAAACGGCCTGAAGCCAGAAAACGTTTCAATTACCGCTGGTTCAAGCCTGATCCTGGCTTTTGCCGCTTTTGCTGCAACCAGTAAAGGCAAGATTCTGGGCCCAGACTTATTCTGGGACACCACGTCAATGGCCCCTGTTCGTCAGGGCGGCCCGGAAATTGTGCGGGTACCTAATAAAGCCGATCTGAGCATCGATCTGGATGCCATCTACAATGCCATTGATGATGACATTGCAATGGTACACATCTGTAACCCGAATAACCCTACCGGCAAACTGCTGGATCCAAAAGAACTTCGCAAGTTCTGTATCAAGGCTTCGAAAAAGACGTTGGTACTGGTAGATGAAGCTTATAACGAGCTGATTGACGATGGTCCGAAGCACTCAATGATCCCTCTGATCAACGAAGGTCATAACATCATTGTTGCCCGTACTTTCTCGAAAATCTATGGTTTAGCCGGTATGCGGGTTGGTTATATGCTCGGCAGCGAAGAGAACATGGATTTCATCAACAAGTATGGTCTGGGCGGTTACTCAATTAACCAGGCTGGTCTGGCCGCTGCCATTGCCAGCTACAACGATGAAGCCTTTAAGGATTTCTCACGCCAGAAAGTCAAAGAAGGTCGCGATATCATCATGGATGCGGTAAAAACTAACGGCTTAAGCGCGTTACCATCGACCACTAACTTTGTGTTTGTGAACCTCGGCGACGACGGCGATGCCAACGCATTCCGCAAAGCGATGGAAGAACAGGACGTCCTTATTCGTGGTCAGTACCGCACCTATCAGCAATGGTCACGGGTGAGTACCGGTCGCATTGAAGATGTTAAGAAATACGCGGCTGCAGTGCCAAAAGCACTGGATGAAATGTACAAAGCCATTAAGGCTTAGGCAGCTACCCGGTCCCTTGGACCGCATGTAACGACAGAAAACTCCGAAAGCAAAAAGGCCGCTGTTTAAGCGGCCTTTTCTTTACTCGTTCAGCAAGGACTAATCGTTATCGAGTTCGTTTTCCTCGAAATCAACGTCAATGCCCATTTCTTCCATTATGCGACGCGCTTCAGCCGGGATCCGGTGCGGATTATCTTTACGCAAATCTTCATCATCAGGCAGTGGCTGACCAGTGAAAGCATGGACGAACGCTTCGCATAATAATTCAGAATTGGTAGCGTGACGGAGGTTATTGATTTGACGACGGGTACGCTCATCGGTCAGTACTTTAAGTACGTTGATCGGAATCGAAACCGTAACCTTTTTAACCTGCTCACTTTTTTTACCGTGCTCTGCGTAAGGGTAAATATATTTTCCGTCCCACTTTGCCATGCTCTTTCCCAGCTCTGCTATCATTATTGTAATAAGAAACGTTGTTGATACCTGTACAGCAAATTCCTGATCGACTCGGTTACCCGGCAATGGTGCGGCCACCCAGTTTGTTATGCTGCTGCGATTACAGCGCAATTTAACCAAAATATTCGCTATAAAGGTATTAAACCACAGAAAACATTAATTGAGCAGTGTAAACTGCTTGACGTCTAGACATATATTCTTTAGTTTAGACGTCTAAACGTCCAATCGAGAATTATCACCATGGTGTCATACGCGCAGGGGATCGATGCCCTAAATCAGTCTTTGTCGGAATTACGCGACATCGATGTGTCATTTGAGTTTTTTCCACCCGGTAACGAGAAGATGGAAAACACCTTATGGAAATCAGTGGAACGTCTGGCGCCGTTAAATCCTGCGTATATGTCGGTCACCTATGGCGCTAACAGTGGCGAGCGCGATCGTACCCATGATGTGGTGAAGCGTATTCAGCAGCAAACGGGCGTTACCGCCGCACCGCACCTGACCTGTGTGGATGCTACAGCCGACGAATTAAGGCAAATTGCCCGCGATTACTGGGATTCTGGGATTCGCCGTATCGTTGCTCTGCGTGGCGATTTACCGAAAGGCGTTGAAAAAACAGATATGTACGCCTCAGATCTGGTTGCTCTGTTAAAAGAGGTCCACGACTTTGATATTTCGGTTGCCGCCTACCCGGAAAAACACCCGGAAGCGCCCAATGCACAGTTTGATCTGCTTAATCTTAAACGCAAAGCTGAGGCCGGTGCCAGCGAAGCTATCACCCAGTTTTTCTTTGATACCGGGGTATTTTTACGCTTCCGCGACAGAGCCGCCGCAGCGGGTATCGATTTAGACATCGTGCCGGGTATCCTGCCGGTGACCAACTACCAGACGCTGGTGAAGTTTGCTGGTTTCACCAACGTTCACGTGCCTGGCTGGTTACACAAATTGTATGAAGGCCTGGATGCTGACGATCAAACCACCCGTAATCTGTTGGGTGCCAACATCGCCATGGAACAGGTTAAAGTGCTGGCAAAAGAAGGCGTGAAACATTTTCATTTTTACACCCTTAACCGCAGTGAACTGAGCTATGCTATTTGTCACATGCTGGGTGTAAAACCGCAAAACGCCGGTTAGCCAGCCAACTTATGAAAGAGCAACTAAGAAAACGGTTGCTCCCTCACCCAGCGCAGGTAGACTAATAACATAGCTCAACCGACAGGGAATTAGAGTGGCATTACCTGAATTACGCGCCCGCTGGGAGCAGTACCAGCCGCATCTGGAGAAATTCTTTACAACGTTCATTACCCGCTGTAAAACGGATAATATTACTATCTCCGCAGGCCACCTCGCCTATGTAACCCTGCTGTCGCTGGTGCCCTTTATCATGGTATTTTTTACCATTCTGTCGGCCTTTCCTGCCTTTGCCACCGTGCGTAATAAGCTCGAGCAGTTTATTTTTAGCAATTTTGTACCTACTGCCAGTGATGTGGTGCATGAGTATATGAGCGATTTTGTGGGTAACGCGTCACAAATGGGCGCCGTGGGGATACTTTCCCTGTTATTTGTTGCCATCCTGCTCATTTCCAATGTCGATAAAACGCTAAATCGCATCTGGCGCACGCAAAGCGAGCGTCCCATTATTTACACTTTTGCCATTTACTGGATGGTAATAACCCTCGGGCCATTGCTGATGGGTGCCAGCGTAGTAATGACGTCCTACCTGGTGGGGCTGGCCGAGTTTGCCGAAGAGTATACACCTGGCCTGGGCACCTTTTTACTGGAGCTGGTGCCCAGTTTCGCCGCTTTAGCCGCGTTTATCATTTTGTATATGCTGGTACCTAATCGCCGCGTTCCGGTAATGCACGCCTTAGGCGGCGCGGTGCTGGCCACCATGTTGTTTGAACTCAGTAAAAAAGGCTTTGCCTTCTACGTTACCAGCTTCCCGTCTTATCAGGTTATTTATGGGGCGTTAGCCGCATTACCGCTGCTGTTTTTGTGGATTTACCTGTCGTGGATTGTAGTACTATTAGGTGCCGAATTTACCTGTAGTCTGGACGAAGCCTTCCCCGAAGAGCAGGGTGATAAACCTGACAATGACCAAAGCGATCTCCCGGAAGGTTAAGTGCTATCAACAGCCAACCGCCTTCCGGACGAAAGGTTCTGTAGTCGACCTAGGCAATTAAGCTGAGCCGGGTATCCAGGAGTAGCCATTGCCGGGCAGAGGCTTCATCATTGAAGCAACGTACATCAAACACCGCCATTACATGCTGGCACCAGATCGCTGCCATTTTCTGTGCATACTGTCCTTCCACCAGCAGAGCCACTTTGTCAAACTGTTGATACTGCGGCTCGATTGCAGCCAGCTGAGCACGGTCGATAAGGTCAGACTCCCCCATCTGAAAGTAATCACAATGCCTGAAGTCAAACAAACCGTAAGCAACCAATTGTTCCCGCTCGGCCAGACAGCGTCGGAAGGCATCAGTAAAACGCATCGTTTTATGAATATGGCCACAAAGCTTCAGATGAACCAGGTTGGGGTGCTGCTTATCAAACTCCACCCTGACATCACCCTGCTCCTGGTGCTCGCCGAATGACTCCGGGCGCGAGAACAGAAAGCCCTGGCTATAGTCCATTCCAAGCGCCAACAAGCATTGTTGCACTTCAATGGAGTGAACAAATTCAGCAATGCATTTAATCCCGCTGTTGTGACAGAAGAAGCTAAGCGCCCTTACGATCTCGTAGCTTTTGGCGTCGGTGTGAATATTCTTAATGTATTTGGCGTCGATCTTGAGGTAATCGACCTCTAAATCGAGGATCCGCTCGAAATTAGAATGCTCAGTACCAAAGTCATCAATGGCCAGCCTGAAGCCAGCCTGTTTAAGTGCCTTCAGCTGTTTCAGATGACTGTTTTTACCAGCGCTGCTAATGCCCTCAAGCACTTCCAGAATAACCCGCTGCGGTACAATCTGATACTGCTGACACAACGCCACCAGGAAGTGCTGAAGATATTGGGCATTGAGATCAAACTCGGTAATATTCAGTGAAAAAGTATAATCATAATGACTCATGATTTTAAACGCCTGGCGCGCCATTTGCCGGGTAATCAGCGGCAGCATGCCAGCCACTTTGGCAGCATCAATAAAACTGTAGGGACTGAGCACCTGGTCGTTATAGTGGATTCGTGCAAGCGCTTCATAGTGGGTAACAATCCCCAACTGATTATCATGAATACCCTGGAAATACGGTACAATAAGCTGCTGATTAACCGCGCTGTGAATAATATTATTGGCTTCAACAAACAGTAAATGCTGCTGACTTTCCGCTGCAATGGCATCCTGTTCCAGCACAATGCATTTTAAATCACCTGATTCCCGGCTCTGACGCAGTGCAGTCACGCCTAACCGCAGCAGATCGGTTTTACCCCGGGCGCCACCAAAAGACAGCGAAACAAAGACGGCGATATCCGCTGTCGAGACCTGATGATGACGAAAATGCATTCGCAACTGTTCGGCAACGGCGTAAAGATCCACCGGCCGTTTAAATAACAAAACAAACTTTCCCGGGCCGCCGCCCACATAGCAATCGGCAACCACCTGCTGCCTGATAATTCTGGCGGTACTGCGAATGAGTTCATCACACACATCAAAACCATATGCATCGTTAAGGTACCTGAGCCCGTCGATTCCGACTATCAATAAGCTTTTGCAGCCCGGGGATTTGAGTTCTTCGGCAAGAAAAGATTTGCTCGACAAGCCGCTAAGCGGATCCGTGTTGGCCAGGTATAAGTTTTCTGCCTGGGCTTTATTGAGTTCAGTTAAGTCGGTATAAATCGCGGTATAGTGATGAATATGGCCGTTTTCATCGCGAACCTGATTAACCGAAGCCCATTGCTCCAGTACCGAGCCGTCAGCATGACGGTTTTTTATCTCGCCCTGCCACACTCCATTTTTAAACACTTTAAACCAAAAGTTTCGATAGAACGCCTTATCATGAAAGCCGGACGACAATAACTGAGGTTCAAGCCCCTGCACTTCTGCGCGGCGGTAACCGAACATATCGCAAAAGGCCTGATTCACTTCAATGATTTTTAAATCAGCATCGGTTACCAGCATGGCTTCGGCAGAATTTTTAAAAATCGACGACAGCATATTCAGTGATCGATCCTGCTCTACCCGTTCCAGCTCGGCAGCGATTCGATAACCAATAATTTCGAATAAGGCGGTGATCTCAGCCTCACTTTCTAAAGCGGCCGTGTGCATTGCCACCAGTATCCCCAGGACATTGCCCTGCGCACTGTAAAGCGGCATACCGATGTACGACTCAACACGCATATCCTTAAGAAGCTGGTCTTTAGGATAAAGCTCCGCAACCTTACTTTGATAACAGCATACACCGGAGTTGGTGACCGCTTCGCAAGGCGTATTTTTTAGCTCGTAGGTAAAGTTTTCCTCAATCCGGCTAAAGGCAGATACCGCCACCGTAGAACAACGATTGGCCTGATTGTTAGGCTGCCCGATAAAAACGAAATCACATGCGATGATTTCTGACAACGCCAGTACTAACAGTTCGAAATATTCCTGGCCGCGGGTCTGACCAACAAAATCAGACAGCTTTTTTAATTTTGCAACTAATGCATTCATAGCAATTTATCACCACCACCTCTACTCTCACGGGTGGCAATCATGCATAAGTTGTCTGGCAGGGATATTGATTGAGAACAATTCTTACTACTTTTGTAGTAAGAATTGCGATGAAAGGTCGACTAAGTTGGGTTAATCGCCGTTCATATCGGCGATAAAGTCATTGGACTGGGCAATGGCGCTTTGCATATCGATTAGCAGGGTTTTAACGTCCCGCTCTATATCATTAAGTTCACCCTGCAGCGCTCCAATGGCACTGGCATTGAGGTTATGTTTGAGAAACAGGACATTATCCTGCAGGGTACGCAATACCGGTTCCATACTGCTCTCTACTTTGCGCATCGCGCGCACCATCTTGTTGTATTTGATTCGGGTTTCCGACAATTTTTGTTTACTGGTGCTTTTCAGACTGGCGTTACTGTACTGTTCGAGTTCGGCTTCCCATTCATCAAACAGCGCCTCGGCAACACTTTCGATTTTATCAATGCGATTGGTAACGTCCTGTGCAGCAGACTGACTGGCTTCGTACTGGTCGTTCAGAGACTGGTATGCCTCCTCCAGATCACCGCCATCGAACTGGATGAGAGCCGAAAATTCCTCAAGCGCCGAGGTAAACTGCTCTTCGGCATCTTGCTGGGATTCACGGGCATCTTCTACGCGATCGACCAGGATCTCACGCTTTTCAACCCCCACTTTCTCCCAGGCGGCGTAATAGGCACTCTGACAAGCCGTCACAGCGCCTAATAACAGCGCAATCAGGCTGGCTTTCAATAACCGCTTCATGGTTAATTCACACCTCTGAATCTGGCCGCGTCAATAATTGCCCACAAATGAAATATTGCGCCGACTAACCACATGAAGAACAAAATGACCGTGGCTACCAGCGCATAACTTACCGCACACACCACAAAGAAAAACAAGGCCGCCATAATTCTGCCCTGTACCAACTGTCCTAAACCAGGAATAAAGAAACTACAAATCGCGGCAATTACATTGCCGCCAGAACCTTGTCCAGCCATGATAACTCCGGTTAAATACTCTTTTACTGTTTAAACTAATTGAATTAGGGTTGAGATACAATCATTTCACCTTGCTGATTTGTAAGAGAACTTGTCTATGTCCGGCGTGTGCTATCAACATGGTTTACTACAATGCAGTAACGGCCATCGGGTTTACTATGAACTAAGTGGCAATCCCAATGGCGTGCCTGTACTGGTTATCCATGGCGGGCCAGGCGCGGGATTGGGCTCACGTTACACGGAATTTTTTGATCTCAGCGCCTATCATGTTATCGGCTTTGAGCAACGTGGCTGCGGGCGTTCACAACCTTACCTGTCGCTGACCCATAACACCACTCAGGATCTTCTCGCCGACATTACCCGACTGCGCAACTATCTCGGTATCTCGCGCTGGTTGCTTTTTGGTGGCTCCTGGGGCACCACCCTGGCCTTGCTTGCGGCCATCAGCGAGCCTGAAACAGTGAGCGGGCTTATTCTGCGTGGTATCTTTTTAGCCCGGCAGGAAGATTTCGAGTGGTTTCTGGCACCCAATGGCGGGGCGGCACAAATCTACCCGGATGCATACCAGCGCTTTATTGGGGAAATTGAAAACCCCACCAATTTTGCCACGGTACTGGCTCATTACAGCGAGTTGTTTTCAAAGCCGGATGAGCACCGCCGCCATCAGGCAGCAATACGCTGGTACCAATGGGAAGAAGCGATTGCCAGGGTTCATTCTCCAGGTGTGCAGGTGCAACCTGAGTCTGTCCCCCCATTGATGCTTAGCCTGGCAGTACTGGAGTGGCATTACATTAAGAACCGCTGCTTTATCAGCGAAAATGAGATTCTTCAGCAGGCACACCGGTTGGCTGGCATTCCCGGCAAGATAATTCACGGCCGCTGTGATACGGTATGCAAACCTCAGGGCGCCCATGTCTTGCATCAATACTGGCCAGACAGTGAGTTACTCCTGATTGACGGTGCAGGCCACAGCAATGCCGAATCAGCGATTGCTATGGCGCTGCGGGCAGCAACCCATCAATTTCTTTTAAAGCGCTAAGACATCTATGATTGGACTAATTCAACGCGTAAGCGAAGCCTGCGTGACTGTTGCCGGTGAAACGGTAGGCCAGATTGGCCCGGGGATCCTCATCCTGCTAGGGGTGGAAAAAGATGATACCCAGGCTGAAGTGGAGAAGCTCGCCACTAAGTTAGCAAATTACCGCCTATTCAGTGACGAAAATGGCAAGATGAACCTGAATATCAGGCAAACCGGCGGCGCCGTGTTGGTGGTGTCGCAATTTACCCTGGTTGCCGACACCCGCAAGGGAAACCGGCCGGGCTTCTCTCGTGGTGCCACGCCAGAGTTAGGTAACGCTTTGTATGAAGCTTTTATCGAGCAGTTACAAACCCTGGATATTCCGGTAGCCAGTGGGCAGTTTGGTGCCGATATGCAGGTAAAGTTAATCAATGATGGTCCGGTCACCTTCCATCTACAGGTATAATTTTGTAGTTCGCCTCTTGCTGTTGATAGAGCCTTAAGATTTAATGTGAGCCCTAATTTAATTTGAGGTAAGGCTGTGTTTAAAATAGTCACACCGCAAACCGATGATGCATTGGCGGCTTATTATCATTTCCGCTGGCAGTATTTGCGCCAGCCCTGGAATTTCCCACCGGGCTCAGAAAGAGACGAGTACGAGCAAGTCAGCGAACACCGCATGGTGGTGAATAATGACGGCGACATTATTGCCTGTGGCCGGGTACACTTAAACACCGCCGAAGAAGCGCAAATCAGGCATATCGCGGTACACAGCGATTACCAGCGCCGGGGGCTTGGCCAGTTTATGCTAAACGCACTGGAAGCGGTGGCCCGTGAGCTGGGTGCCATTCGTGCGGTTACCAACAGCCGTGAAATATCCATTGATTTCTTCCAGGCCTGCGGTTTTAAGGTAGAGCGTGAGGCGCCCAATGAACTGGGCCTGCTGAAGCGCCAGCAAATGGTTAAAAAGCTGGACGATTTTTCCTTGCTGGTTTTGCACCCTGAGTGGTGCCAGGAACTCCAGAATACCTGGACCGAAACCATCCCGATTACCGAGCATATGGGTATCAAGCTGCATCAGTATACCGGCAAGTCGCTGGAAACCCGGGCCTCACTAAACAAAAATATCAACATACACGGCACCATGTTTGCCGGCAGTATCTTTTCGCTGGCCACCTTAACCGGCTGGGGAATGATTTTTCTGCAGCTCAAGAATAAAGGTCTCGATGGCGATATCGTGCTGGGCGATGGCAATATTCACTATCATAAGCCCATCACTATGAAGCCACGCGCAGTGTGTAATATTGAGCGCCTCAAGGGCAAATTCACCCTGCTGGAAAAAGGTAAGAAGTGTCGTCTGGAACTGGAAGTTGAAGTGCTTGACGATACTCAGCCGGTGGCGGAATTTCACGGAATTTACTGGGTATTACCCAAAGAGGACGGCAAATGACAACATTGGGTACGCCTTTTACACCGCAGGCTAAAAAGGTGTTGCTTCTGGGTAGTGGCGAACTGGGTAAAGAAGTGGTGATTGAATGCCAGCGGCTGGGCTGTGAGGTGATTGCCTGTGACAGCTATGCCAATGCTCCGGCCATGCAAGTTGCTGACCGCAGCTATCAGTTCTCCATGCTGGATGCCAAGGCCCTGCGTGAGGTAGTAGAGAAAGAAGCGCCTGATCTTATCGTACCAGAAGTGGAGGCGATCGCTACCACAGAGCTGCTAGAGCTCGAAAAGGAAGGTTTTACCATAGTACCAAGCGCCACCGCAGTTAACCTCACTATGAACCGCGAAGGCATTCGCACCCTGGCGGCAGAAACACTGGGCCTGCCAACGTCGGCGTACCGTTTCGCCAGCGATAAGGCGCAATTTGTCGCAGCAATAGAGGCCATTGGCTATCCCTGCTTTGTAAAGCCTATCATGAGCTCCTCAGGCAAGGGACAGAGTCGGCTGACCGGCCCTGACGATATTGAACACGCCTGGCAGTATGCGCAGGAAGGCGGCCGGGCTGGCGCAGGTAAAGTGATAGTTGAAGGGCATGTGGATTTTGACTACGAAATTACATTGCTGACCGTGCGCACGCGGCAAGGCGTAACATTTTGTCCGCCCATCGGCCATATTCAAAAAGACGGTGATTACCAGTACTCCTGGCAACCCACCGCGATGAGCAACGCAGCGCTGGCGGGCGCGCAGCAAATTGCCGATAAGATTACCCGGGCACTCGGGGGCTATGGCTTATTTGGTGTAGAGCTGTTTGTGTGTGGTGATGAGGTGATTTTCAGCGAGGTTTCGCCGCGCCCACACGATACGGGCATGGTCACACTGATTTCGCAGAACCTGTCAGAGTTTGCTCTACACAGCCGGGCGATTCTGGGGTTACCTATACCGGCTGTCAGCTGTTATGGCCCGAGCGCTTCAGCGGTCATCCTGGGCTTTGGTGAGGGCAACCGCATCACTTATAGCAATCTGGATAAGGCACTCAGTCAACCGATGACCGATTTACGCTTGTTTGGCAAACCCACTATCAACGGCAAACGTCGATTAGGTGTAACCCTGGCTCGAGGCGAAACCATAGAGTCTGCCGTTGCCACGGCCCGTGAAGCAGCCAAACTGGTGGATATTACCATCAGTAAAGACTAACTAACGCTGAGAAATAAAGCTGCACAAACAAAAAAAGCGCCAACCAGGCGCTTTTTTATTTAGAAGAGAGACTGTTAGCCTGCCATAGCAGCCTGCAGTTTCTTCATCGCATTCTTTTCAATCTGACGAACCCGTTCTGCGGATACCTGGTATTTATCTGCCAGATCCTGCAGGGTGGTTTTGTCGTCCGCTAACCAGCGGGTTTCAATAATATCCTGACTCCGGTCATCCAGGGTCTTCATGGCTGAGTATAAACGCTTGGTGGCATTTGCATCCCAGTCGTCATTAATTACGCTTGACTCAACGTCCTCAGATTTGTCTTCCAGATACTGAACCGGGGCAAAGCTACCGTTTTCATCGTCATCGGCGCTCAAGTCGAAAGCCTGATCCTGAGAGCTCATGCGCGCTTCCATTTGCAGCACTTCTTTAGTGCTGACACCCAGCTCGTTAGCCACAGTTTGCACTTCTTCATGACTAAACCAGCCCAAACGCTTTTTTGCTTTGCGCAGGTTGAAGAACAACTTACGCTGGGCTTTAGTGGTAGCCACTTTAACAATGCGCCAGTTTTTCAGGACAAATTCGTGAATTTCGGCCTTAATCCAGTGCACGGCAAAAGATACCAGGCGCACACCCACCGACGGATCGAAACGTTTTACCGCTTTCATTAAGCCGATATTGCCTTCCTGAATCAGGTCTGCCTGAGGCAACCCGTACCCTGAATAGGACTTGGCAATATGCACCACGAAGCGAAGGTGAGACATTACCAGCTTGCGTGCCGCATCGATATCTTCATCTTCACGCAGACGTACCGCCAGCTCGCGTTCTTCGTCTGCAGATAGCATGTCAATCGTGCTAACAGCCTGAATGTAACCTTCAATACTTCCATTGTGTGGAACAGACAGGGCCATAGATTGTAAGTTTTTACTTGTACCCACGCTCATAGTCACCTCAAAAAATCCTGTTTACTTCACCTAATCCAATAACAAAAATGCTAGTTTGCGAAGCTTGGGTTGATTACACTTTCGCTGTACTTATCGCTGCGAACATCAACCAATCAAAAACGAAATATAGGGGTTAATATCATACTTATCAAGACCCCGATATCATAAATAAGTTCAAATTTTTACTGCTGCAATAGCTAACCGGATGAAGAGTGTAGAAAAACCACTTTTTCAGCGCAATAATTAACCGGCCCTATCGTGTAACTTTTTGTAAATACCCTTACTTTACCGGCCCTACGCGGCACTACCTGTTGCCAATTAATGACCGGCTTGCAATGGCGCCATTTGCAAAAAAAAGTGCCTATTTGTGCACCTGTTGCCGGGGAGTAGCGAAATCAGCCAAGATAAATTATTCCTGACAGGTGATTATTTCTACTATTCGACGTATATTACAGTTATTGGACAGGACAAGATCAATAAACGCAAATGAATTGCGCTGAACTGCATGTTATGGGGATCGGATGTTTGCATATGTAGCGCGCCAGCCAATTGTTGATACCTCTCAACAATTATATGCCTATGAGCTGTTATTCAGAGACGGCGAAAAAAACTGTTTTCCTAATATATCACCCGACGAAGCGACTTCCCGAATTCTCGCTGCCAGCCATTTAAACGTCGGGCTCGAAGCAGTAACCAACGGTGCACTGGCGTTTATTAACTTTCATACCGATACGCTACTTCACCGTTTTCCCACCAGCCTCGATCCGAAAAGTGTGGTGATTGAAATTACCGAAACGGTAGATGTAAATGAAGAGCTCGTAGAAGCCTGCAAGCACATTCACGCCCAGGGCTACCGACTGGCGCTGGATGATTACGACCTCGAGGAGAAATGGCAGGTATTATTACCACTTATCAGTATTGTAAAGTTTGATATCACTACTGTTACTGATGACCAAATTCGTCAGACCGTGCCTCTGTTGAAAACCCATAACATTGAGTTGGTGGCCGAGCGGGTAGAAACCAAAGAACAGTTTCATTACTACCGGCAACTGGGCTTTGATTATTTTCAGGGCTACTTCTTTGCCCGTCCTGAAATCATCCGCCATCGTAAGATGAGCTCTTCGGCCGAAGTGATGCTTGAATTATTAAAAGAAAGCTCAGCGGCAGAACTGAATATAGAAAATATAAACGCTATTCTGGAACGGGATGTGTCTCTCTCCTACCTGTTACTGCGATTTATTAATAACCCCACGGTAAACAAACGTCATGAAATCAAATCGTTGAAGCACGCCATGACCTTTATGGGCGAACAGGAAGTGCGCAAATTCATTACCCTGTTGTCTTTGGCTAAATTATCTGACGGTCAGCCCGGGGAAATATTGAGTATGAGTCTGGTACGCGCCCGTTTTTGTGAGCTCATCTTTGTCGCAATGAAAGAGAAACGTCAACAACACAGTGGTTTTCTTACTGGTATGCTGTCTCTCATCGACACGCTGATGGAGCAGGAAATGCGTGAACTGGTGAACAAGTTACCACTTCCTGATGAGGTAAGTGCCGCTTTATGCGGTGAGAACAACCACCTCAAACAGTGTTTACAACTAGCCACGGCTTTCGAGGGTGGCCAATGGAGTATGGTAAGGGCAATCAGTACGCGATTTGGGCTGACGCAGAAACAGCTACACGAGATATATACCAGTGCGCTGAGCTGGTCAGCAGCTATACAAAACACAACCCGCCATTAGCCCCTGGCCGGCAAATTATAATGGCGCAAAAATCGCGTTGGTCCGGATGTTTAAAATAACTAAAGATGGATCAAAGATTAACCATCGGTTAAAGTTTATATAGGCCTGTCTTCACGGCCAATCGTATAATAAGGATAATCATTTTAATGTTCGCATTTATCGCTCGCCAGCCAATTCTAGACCGGGAAAAAGACGTTTTCGGCTATGAGCTGTTGTTCAGGGATGGCAAATCCGGTGCTTACCCAACCCACGATAGCGAAAAAAGCCGCTACATTGCGGAGCATTTTCATACACTGGGCCTGGACGATATCAGCGGCGATAAAACCTCGTTTATCAATTTTCACAGCGATACGCTGATTGCCGGTCTGCCCGCTACGCTTAACCCTGATACAGTGGTGATTGAGCTGTCTGAATACCCTGCCCAACAGGCAGCGTTAGTAGACGCCTGCAAACATGTGAAACAGCTGGGCTTTAAACTGGCCATTGATGATCCGGCCATGGTCAGCGGTCAGCATTCCATATTTCCACTTATTGATATCCTTAAAGTGGATGTGCACAAAGCCAATTACAGCGTGATTGAACAGAATATTCCGCGTTTTCTGCAATCCAGTATTCAACTGGTGGCAGAAAATGTAAACAACCACGACGACTTCGTTGTTTGTCGCGATTTAGGCTTTGACTTATTTCAGGGCTACTTCTTCGCGACCCCGGAAAAAACCGTGCAACGTCAGCTGCCGGCCTCAAAAATGAACCTGGTTGATCTGATGGGCGAAAGCGCCAGCTCGCAGTTTAATCTGGAACGCATTAACCAGATTGTCGAACGCGATGCTGCCCTGTCGTTTTTATTACTCAAGTTTATTAATAACCCCACCATTAATAAACGCTATAAAATCACCTCGTTAAAACACGCGCTCAACTACATGGGTGAGGTGGAAATTAAGAAATTTATTGCACTATTGTCACTGGCTCATCTGGGCGACGACAAACCCCTCGAGCTATTGCACATGTCTTTAGTCAGGGCTAAATTCTTCGATTTGCTTGCTCAGGAACGAGGGTTACACTCCGATCCACCGATTGGCTTTTTAATTGGTTTGTTTTCATTGCTCGATGCATTACTTGATCAGGAAATGTCCGACGTCTTACGCCAGTTACCGCTAACCGACGAAGTAAATGACGCATTACTGTGTAAATCGGCTGAATTTAATCATTACATGAAACTGGCTCGTGCCTTTGAAGGGGCGCTGTGGATGAATGTGATCCGTGAATCCAGAGAGCTTAACATCGACCAGAAATACCTGCACAGCTTGTATAATCAGGCCATTGTATGGGGCAACGGAGTAAGGAAAACCATTTCGTCCTATTTTCCCAAAAAATTGGTTACTGAAAAATAAAGGCGTTTATTCTTCCACAGCGTGCCGGCGCACCGCGGCCAACAGCTGCGGAAAGAATGTCAGAAATGTCTCTTCAAACACCGCATAATTCTCTTTCACCTCGTCGATACTGCCATGAAAACTGTGCTGAAATCGGATGCGACTGGCGGTGCGCTCCAATGCCTTTTCTATGCCCTGTAAATGCCGGTAAGTATCCAGCCAACGATGGGTCAGCATACTTCTGACCATTACCTGCATGCGCTCGGGCATAACGCCGACACGCTGGGCCAGACACTCATAGGTTCGTTGACTGAAAACCGTAAAGCTTTCATCGCTGTATAACGACCAGTGCTTAATCAGAAAATGATCAAATAACACATCCAGCATGATACCTGCAAACCTTCGGCGTCGCGCTGAGACTACACCACGGGCCTGGCGCACGCCACTGTGCGAATCGGTAAATTTATCCACCAAAATATGATTGGCCACACCGGCTCGCACCGCCTCTGAATAATGGTCAAGATCAACACCGCGACGAAAATCGCCTAACAAATTACCGAAACAGGAATCGGCAGTGGGCCGGGCTAAATATAAATGGGCCAGATAGTTCATCAGAAAGGTTACTGCGGCTCAATTTCCCGCACATGTCGCTGGACTGAAATCAACGACCCCACCAACCCCAGCATCACCGACAAAAACAGCATGGTAAGTAGCGCCGAACCGGTTAACCCGGTAATGTGAAACGACTTGTCGTATAAGCTGGCGAATGCCTGAATACTGCTGTCCATCCACCACAGAATAATGATCACCGCCATCCAGGCGATCACGCCGCCCAACAAGCCATACCAGAACCCGGTGTAGAGGAAAGGCCGGTGAATAAACCCATCGGTGGCACCCACCAGCTTCATCACCAGGATCTCATCCCGCTTGTTGAGGATATTCAGCCGAATGGTATTACCGACAATCAGGATCACGGCAATAAATAACAGCACACCAATGATGGTAACCAGCTCAGTAGCAATTTGCAGAAAACCGTAGAGCCGCTCCAGCCACTCAATGTCCAGCTTGCCCATATCCACTTCCCGTTGTTGCTGAAGCTTCTCCAGCAACATCTGCGCTGCGGTTGGCGCGGTGTGTTTTTCACCGGGAGTCACGAGCACCACATCCGGTAGCGGATTGGCTTCCAGGTATTTTACCGCATCCCCTAAACCAGACAGTTGTTTAAATTCTTCCAGCGCATCATCAGCGGGAACATAAACCACGCGGTCAATCTCTGACCAGGTTTGCAAACGGGTGAGCAACTGTTGCGCTTCTGCGGCGCTGGTCTGGTCTTTGAGGAACAGCGAAATTTCCGCCGCCTGCTCCCAGCCGGCGCTGATTTTCTCGGTGTTTTTAACCAGGATATACAATGTACTGGGCAGGGTGATACTTAACCCCAATACTCCTATAGTCATCAGCGATGCTGCCGGCTGACGCCACAGCTCACCAAGACTGCCCAGCGCCTGACGGATGTGATTCACAAAAAACATAACAAAGCGCTGAGCAAAATTAATTTTACGCTCACTGGCCCCCTGGCTGCGGCCTTTAAACAAAATACTCATCGCCCTTCCTCGCCGTCAGCTAAGCCATCGGTGATCATTTTGCCGTTTTTAAGCGTCAGGGTACGATACCGCATGCGCGCAATCAGGCCTAAATCGTGGGTGGCTATCAGGACCGAAACACCAGCCTGATTGAAATCTTCAAACAGACGGACAATTTCCATGGATAATTTTGGGTCGAGGTTACCTGTCGGCTCATCGGCCAGCAGCAAGGGCGGCTTATTAACCACCGCCCGGGCAATACCAACACGTTGTTGCTCACCGCCAGACAGTGTAATTGGTAGATTACGGGCTTTACTGCGTAGCCCTACCATCTCCAGCGCAGCATCCACCCGTTTGGCTATCTCCTTGTGGCCATACCCTTCAATCACCAGTGGCAGTGCCACATTATCGAAGACGGTTTTGTCCATCAGCAGTTGATGGCTCTGAAAAATCATGCCGATATCACGACGAATATAAGCAATCTGGCGACGCTTAATTACGTTCAGGTCGTGGCCGTTAATCAGCACCCTGCCAACGGTGGGGCGCTCCATAATGCTGATCAGTTTAAGCAGGGTACTTTTACCGGCACCGGAATGACCGGTCAGAAACGCCATTTCGCCCTGGGCTATGTGAAAGTCGACTTTAGACAGCGCGCGCTGGCCACCGGGATACGTTTTGCTTACCTGCTCAAATCTGATCATCAAGGATCCTGACTAGTCTGTCTGTTGTTTTTATTAAGGTTAACCAATACCAGATTAACTTTTCTCACCCTCGCTGAACAGCGCATCGATAAATTCGTCGCCGTTAAAGCCGCGCAGGTCGTCAATGCCTTCACCCACTCCGATGTAACGGATCGGAATACCAAATTTATCGGCAATAGCAAAAATCACCCCGCCTTTGGCGGTGCCGTCGAGCTTGGTGAGGGTAATACCGGTCAGACCTACGGCTTCCTTAAACAGTTTCGCCTGGCTGATTGCATTCTGGCCGGTAGCGGCATCGACGGTGAGCATCACTTCATGGGGCGCATCCGGGTTGAGCTTTTTCATTACCCGTACCACCTTTTTCAGCTCTTCCATGAGGTTATCTTTATTTTGTAGGCGACCAGCAGTATCAGCGATAAGAATATCACTGCCTTTAGCCTTGGCCGACTGCAAGGCATCGTACAACACTGAAGCGCTATCTGAACCGGTAGGCTGAGCGATCACCGGAATATTATTTCGCTCACCCCACACCTGTAATTGTTCCACTGCTGCCGCCCGGAAGGTATCACCAGCTGCCAGCATGACTTTTTTGCCCTGTAGCTGATACTGCTTGGCCAGTTTACCAATGGTGGTGGTTTTACCTACCCCGTTAACGCCTACCATCAGAATAACAAACGGCCCCTGGGTTTTATCGTGCCTGGCAATCACCTCTGGCAGTGGTTGCTGTACGGCGGTGAGCATGGTTCTGAGTTGCTGCTTAAGCAATTCGTAAAGCGCATCGCCGTCTTTCAATTGTGAATGCTTAGCGCCTTCCACCAGACGGTCGATTATTTTCTGGGTCGTGTCCATGCCCACATCGGCAACCAACAGTTGTGTTTCGAGCTCTTCATACAGGTCATCGTCGATAGCTTTGCCGCGGAACAGACTAACAATGCCACTGCCGAGGTTAGCTTTAGTGCGTGATAAACTGGCTTTAAGGCGACCAAAAAAGGATTTCTTTTCAGTTGCGGTAGCTTCTGCAACGGCTTGTGTGGCCTGGGGTTGTTCGACCTCCGGTTCTGGTTCCGGCATTCCCTGTTCCTGCGGAGCCGATTCCAGTGCTTCTACAATGGGTTCTTCCGGGGTTTTCGGTTCTTCGGTTGCTACGGCTTCAACTGCGGGGTCTGCTTCTACCGGACTGCGGTGCTGGTCGGCTTTCTCGGCTACTTCAGGTTTTTCTTCAACCTGCTCAGACAATGCTTTTTCAGCAGCGATGGCGGCGTTGCTGTCTGAGGTTTCTTCTTGTGGGGGATTAGTTGCTGGTTCCGGGGTTTTATTTTCATTTTTATTTTTGTTAAACCAGCCAAAGAGTTTAGACATTGTGTTGACAATTCCTTACTGAGAAACCGCTTCTGCGGTAAACTACTGAATATTAATTTAAGCGTGCTGCTTTGCATCAGCACATAATACCATCGACTGGCATAATGAATCGAGTAGCAAAACCAACCTCACGCCACCACAAAAAAAGTGGCAGCGTACGTATTATCTCCGGCCAGTGGCGCGGTCGCCGGTTACCCGTGCTGGATGCAGAAGGATTACGCCCCAGTACCGACCGTACCCGCGAAACACTGTTTAACTGGCTGATGGCCCATGTCCAGGATAGACGGGTACTCGACGTTTTTGCCGGCTCAGGTGTACTGGGGTTAGAGGCGCTATCCCGCTATGCCAGAGAAACCGTGTTTATTGAGAAACATGCTCCCACGGCCAAACAGTTAATCGCCAATCTCAATACGCTGAAAGCTGTTGCTGAGGTGCACTGTAACGATGCAATGGCGGTTTTACCAACCCTAAGCGCTCCTTTCGATCTTATTTTTGTCGACCCGCCCTTTGGCCAGGATTTAGTCAATCCCTGCCTCACCGCGCTACATAAGCACCAGTTACTGGCCGCAAACGCCCTTATCTATGTTGAGCAGGAAATCAATGGGCCGGCACTCGCTCTGCCGCCGGGCTGTGAGGTTATCAAACAAAAGCAAACCGGCCAGCTGGCTTATTGTCTGCTTGAGTATACCGGCACAGCGGCTTAAGCGTTTATTTCCAGGCCGATATTACTGATCCCTTCACTGGCGGCAATATTTTTAAGCTTTGATACTTTCTGTGTCATCGGCGCTTTGGTGGTCACAGCGTCGAGCAGTTCCTGTTGTATAGTTATTTCAAACTGCATCAGTGGATGCATTTTTACATCATCTTCCGTGGCTTCTCCGCTGGCCAGCAGATAGGCTTCAACGCTGCCCTGGGAAAGTTTACTGACAACCACCGCTCCGTGGGGCTCCACTTTCATAATCAGGTTAATGGCCGACGACATGGCAATGGCAGCATCCAGCGCAGGGTATACCCCAAAAGAGTCATAATCGCTGACATCCGGGGTTGCCTCTTCTACCTTTTCCAGTTGCGTAGCGAAGTTAATCTTGCTCTTCGGGCTGCATAAGAATTCCCAGATAAGATCCAGGCATTTTGACAGGGTATCAGGCTCAGCAAACTCCGTAAGCTCACAGAAAAGCTGATAGTTGGGCACCATACGCTGCAGCAGCGCAGCACTGAACGCTATCGCATCCGCGCCTTCCAATGCCCGGACCTGGGCGAATGTTGAGAGTTTAGTTGTCAAAATAACGCCTGTTTTTCAATCTGAAGCCATATAATAGTGGGGCACATATTAACCTACCTGAGAAAAATAAGTACCCACACCGTCTAAAAACATTTGGATGGCAATCATTACCAGGATCATTCCCATCAGACGCTCCATGGCCGTTAAACCACGCTCCCCCAACACCCGGTGAAAGGCTCCGGAGAAGAGCAGTATGGTGGCACTAACCAGCCACGAGGCGCCCAGAGCCAGCGACCAGTCCCCCATGCGATCGGGACTTTGGTTGGAAAGCAGAATAAGTGCTGCCAGCGTAGACGGGCCGGCAATCAACGGGATAGCCAGCGGCACAATGTAAGGCTCCTCCCCTGCAGCCAGCCCGAGTGGACTGCCTCCAGCTTTGGGAAAGATCATTTTGAGGGCGATCAGAAACAAGATAATCCCACCGGCAATACTCACGGTTTCCTGCTTCACGTTCAGAAAGTCCAGCACTGCCTGACCGCTAAACAGAAAAACATACAAAATAACCAGGGCAAATAATAATTCACGTATCAGTACGATGCGTCGGCGCTTTGGCTCGATCATCTTGAGCACAGACATGAATATGGGCAGGTTGCCGAGCGGATCCATAATTAAAAACAGCATAACGGCTGCCGACCAGGTATCCATAATGGTTTATCTCCCATCGAAACACAGGCATTATTTACCTATATTTAAAGTTTATTTCACAAATTAAGTTTTTTGCGCTTTACTCTTTGTACCGCTTTCACTATGCAGGTTGCATTTATGAGTTTAATGACAGTCCAGGAGGTTGCGGATTTTCTTGATGTTCAGGAAATTCGCGTTGAGCGTCTACAACGTGAGAGTTTGCTCGTTGCAAAAGAGACAGACGGTAACGGCAATCCCTTGTTCGACTCTGTTGAAGTAGAAAAATACAAAAGCTTAGCAGAACGACTCGGCGGTCTGTGACCACCGAGTAATCCCTTTACATTTACTGGCCGATAAACGCCGCCAGCGTTCTGATACCGGCCGCTGTGGCGCCTGCTGGCATTTCGCTGTTGGCACTGCCGTGATAGGCCGCAGCCAGGTCCAGGTGCAACCAGCTGTCGGTTGGGCTGACAAAGCGCGATAAAAAGCCCGCCGCATTCGACGCACCACCAGCCCCCCCACCTTTCTGCGGACGACTATTAGCCGTATCAGCAAAGGCAGACGGACACTTTTCCTGATGCCACATTTGCAATGGTAAAGGCCAGAATAGCTCCTGCTGGGTTTGCGCTTCACTTAAAAACGACTGGCTGAGCACCGGGTTGAGGCTGAACACTGCGTGGTAATCATATCCCAGCGCCACCGTAGCTGCACCGGTCAGTGTTGCCGCATCGATGATACAGGCAGCTGCTGATTCTGAAGCTGCAATAAGGCCATCGGCAAGTACCAGGCGACCTTCCGCATCGGTATTAACAATCTCCACACTCACGCCGTTTTTGTAGGTTAGCACATCACCCAGCTTGTAAGCATGGCCGCTGACCAGGTTTTCCGCGCAGCATAAAAACAACTTCACCCGTTTATTGAGCCCTTGCATGATGGCTAGCCCCAGCGCACCGGTAACCGTTGCTGCACCGCCCATGTCGCATTTCATATCCAGCATCCCTTCGCTGGATTTCAGGCTGTAGCCACCACTGTCGAAGGTAATCCCTTTACCAACCAGTGCAAATGCCACCGGCGCCTTGGGATCACCGCCAGGATTATAGTCCAGCTCCAGCATGGCCGGTGGACGTTCACTGCCGCGCCCGACATTATATATCCCGGTCCAGCCCTCGGCCGCGAGCTGTTCACCGTTCACTACCCGATAAGTTACGGCATCCCTGTTCAGTGATTGCAGCCAGTCAGCGCTTTCCTGCGCCAGGCCTGCCGGCGAAAGCTGCTCAGGCGTATCATTGGTCAGCTTGCGGGTAAACATCATCGCGGCCACATGGCGCTGGGCTTCGGTTCGCTCAGCATTATCGCATAAGGTGACTTCACCAGGGTTACGCGCTTTGGAAAAACTCATTACAAAGGTGACCTGGTCAATAACCGACCATTCACCGCAAAGCGTGACTGACGGGATCCCGAGACTGTCTATCTGTCTTGCCGCTTTACGAATACTGCGCAGACGATCCGCGCCATCTCTGATGTGGATGGTGATGTCGTTACCGGTGAGACTTACCAACGCCTTGTCTCCCCAATGCGCCGGGGCCGGGTTGCTCGTGATCTTCACTTTCATGTCAGTCATAATGCTCCTTACTATTATTGTCAGGTTTATCTATGCAGTTTACTTCACCTTTGTTGCGCGGCACACTCCTTAAGCGCTATAAACGATTTTTTGCCGATATATTGCTCGATTCTGGTGAGCAGATCACGGCTCATTGTCCGAATACCGGGGCCATGACCGGCTGTGCCGAACCCGGGTTTACCGCCTGGGTCAGCCCCTCAGATAACCCAAAGCGTAAACTAAAGTTCACATGGGAACTGGCCGTCACGCCTCAGGGTGACTGGATAAGCGTTAATACGCACCGCGCTAACAAATTGGTTCAGCGTGCGCTGGAAACCCACACACTGCCGGGAATAACAGACTATACCGAGGTTAAACGGGAAGTCAGCCCACCGGATTCCCACTCCCGATTCGATTTTTGTGTCACCCGCAGCGATCATACGCCGCTCTACATTGAAGTGAAATCGGTCACCCTGGCCGAGGGCAATGACGGTTTTTTCCCCGATGCGGTAACCAGCCGAGGCACAAAACACGCCGAAGAACTTGCCATGCTGGCTCGTCAGGGCGTTGACACCGCTTTAATGTTCTGTGTTCAGCACAGCGGTATCCAAAATGTTCGTCTCGCCGGGCATATTGACCCGAAATACGCCCAGGCTGTGCGTCAGGCTGCGGCCGACGGGGTCAGGGTTTTCGCCGTAGGCTGTCAAATCAGCCAAGAAAAAATCAATATAAATCAGTCACTACCTGTTATCTTGTAAAAAAAGAGTTGATTTTTAGAAAATGGACGTCATATTTGCGCCTTGCTGAAATAAGCAGGTACCTCCGGGTACAACCATGGGGTAAACAATCCAGCACCATGTTTACCTCGTCAGACATAGACACTTTACGTTGCCTGTACAATACTATTCTGTTATAGATATTTGTTTTATTTCGGGACATTTAGGGTGTCGTAGTGTAGGAGAAGTGACACATGCCAGCTGAGAAAGAAACCAAATCCCTTGGTCTTTTGGCACTAGCCGGGCTCACCCCGTATCAGCCAAAAGATGACGAAGAGTATATGAACGATGCTCAGATGGAGCATTTTCGTCAAATACTGAAAGCCTGGCGTAACCAGTTGCGTGAAGAAGTTGACCGCACGGTTACTCATATGAAGGATGAAGCAGCGAATTTCCCTGATCCGGTAGACCGCGCCGCGCAAGAAGAAGAGTTCAGCTTAGAACTGCGCACCCGTGACCGTGAGCGTAAACTGATCAAGAAAATCGAAAAAACCCTGAAACGTATCGAAGAAGACGATTTTGGATTTTGTGACCAGTGTGGTATCGAAATCGGTATCCGTCGTCTCGAGGCGCGTCCAACAGCCGACCTGTGTATCGACTGTAAAACCATGGCTGAAATTAAAGAAAAGCAGCTCCAGGGTTAATGATAATTGCCGGTCAGTATTGTAATAACTGACCGGGATTTTCTTCGTGTTTTTTATTATGTCCGTGTTAGCAGGACAGCCAACCTGCGTCTTTTATTACCACAGTGTTTAACCCCGTGACTCACTGCGCCAAACCCACATACACCGGCCGTTTTGCCCCCTCTCCCACCGGGCCATTACATTTTGGTTCGTTAATTGCGGCGTTAGCCAGTTTTCTCGATGCCAGATCTCATCAGGGTCAGTGGCTGGTCAGAATGGAAGATATCGACCGTCCGCGGTGTATTAAAGGGGCCGATGGTCATATTCTGGACTGCTTAGCTGCCCACGGGCTTACCTGGGACGGCGATGTACGCTACCAATCGGCACAGTTAAATGACTACGATGAAGTCCTGCAAACCTTATTAGCACAAAAGGCGCTGTATGCCTGCCAGTGCACCCGTAAACAAATCAAAGCATCCGGCGGTGTTTATCAGGGCACATGTCGGGAACTCAATTTACCGCCAGAGGGCAATGCACTCAGACTCAAATGCAACCAGCCGGTAACCTCTTTTACCGATCAGCTGCTCGGACCGGTAGTGATTAGCGATCCCCACGCGCTGGAAGATACCGTGTTACGCCGTCGCGATGGTCTGCACAGCTATAATCTGGTGGTCGTGGCAGACGATATCGCTCAGGGCGTTAATCACATTGTACGCGGCAGCGATTTGCTAACTACCACTGCGGCGCATCTGACCTTATACCGCCAACTGGGCGCCCAACCGCCGCTCTATGCACACATTCCGGTTGCAGCGACCTCGTCAGGGCGTAAACTAAGCAAACAAAATCATGCCAGGCCTCTCGATAACCGTCGCGCCCTGCACAACCTGCAACATGCGCTGAGCTTTCTGGGGTTTAGCAACATCGCCGAAAATCACAGCACGATAACGGCATTACTTAATGCAGCGATAGCCGCCTGGCAGTATAATAAAATACCGAAAAGACATGAAATTATTGTCGACGGGGCAGAATCTACTTATCATAATGCCCCTGAGAGTTAAGGAGTAGTTACCATCATTACCCGCGTTCTGGACAAGGTGAAACGCGCATTGAGTCGCGACAGTGAACAAGCCCCGCTGATTGAAGGTGTGGTGATTCCTCGCGCTGAGCATGCAATATCCCGGGAAGACATTAGCGATAATGCCCTTAAGGTGATGTACCGCCTGAATAACGCCGGGTTTTCTTCATACCTGGTAGGTGGTTGCGTGCGTGACCTGATGCTGGGCCATAAGCCTAAAGATTTCGATGTTGTCACCAATGCCACTCCCGAGCAGATCAAAGGGCTGTTTCGCAATTGTCGCCTTATCGGACGTCGTTTTCGCCTGGCTCATATAGTATTTGGTCGGGAAATCATTGAAGTTGCAACCTTTCGTGGCCACCACAATGAAGACCAGTCGCTGGCCAAACAGGATGAGCAGGGACAACTGGTAAGAGACAATGTCTTTGGCACCATTGAAGAAGATGCCGAACGCCGTGACTTTACCTTTAATGCCATGTATTACGATGTGGCGACCTTCTCTGTGACTGATTTTGCTAATGGTATCAGTGCCATTAAACGACGTGAAGTCGATTTAATTGGCGACCCTGAAGTCCGCTACCGGGAAGATCCGGTCAGAATGCTGCGCGCGGTACGTTTTGCTGCCAAACTGGATATGACCATCAACCCGCGTACGGCAGACCCCATCCGTGAGCTGGCGCATCTGTTATCTAATATCCCGCCGGCCCGCCTGTTTGAGGAAATGCTCAAACTGTTTTTGTCTGGTCAGGGTCTCAAGACATTCCGTATGCTGCGTGAGTACAATCTACTGGAGCCTCTCTTCCCAATGCTTGCAAAGGTGTTTGTGGCGGCTGACAGTAAGGAAATAGCCCTGATCGAACGGGTATTGGTAAATACCGACGAGCGGATCAACACCGGGCAGCGGGTCACGCCGGCGTTTCTGATTGCCACTTTATTGTGGTATCCGGTCGAAGAGCATGCCACCAAACTGCAGTCTGAGGCGGGTCTGAACGCCCACGATGCATTCAACATTGCCATGGGTGATGTGTTACATCGCCAGTCCCAGCGCATTATGATCCCCAAACGTTTCAGCACGGTGGTCCGCGATATCTGGAACCTGCAGCAGCGATTACCAAGGCGCTTTGGCCGCCGGGCTTTCCAGCTGTTGTCACATCCTAAATTCCGTGCCGCTTATGACTTTTTGCTCGCCCGCGGCCAGACCGAAGGCGGAGCCCTGCTTGAACTGGCCGATTGGTGGACCCAGTTTCAGGATGCCTCGCCTAACCAGCAAAAGAAAATGCTCAATACCCTGCGTCAGGAAGAAGGCGGAGCCCAGCGTAAGCGCCGCCGTCCCAGAAAACCGAAAACCGATAACCATGTCCAGTAAGCATAGTGTTTATATTGGCCTGGGCAGTAATCTGGGTGAGTCACTGAGTCAGTTGATCTCGGCCATTTGCGCGATCAGTGAATTGCCGGACTCCCAGGTACAGAAAGCCTCCTCTTTTTATCAGAGTAAGCCCATGGGCCCGCAGGATCAGCCCGTTTATATTAACGCGGTGGCACGCATCACAACCGCATTAGAACCCCATGAGTTATTAGCCAGCCTGCAAAAAATCGAACATCATCACGGCCGGGTCCGTGAAGGTGAGCGTTGGGGGCCGCGCACGCTCGATTTAGATATTCTGCTGTATGATAACGAGACCATCAAAACTGATGATCTGATCATTCCGCATATCGGTATGGCCGAGCGCGAATTTGTGCTGGTGCCACTGTTTGAGATTGCGCCGGATATGATTATGCCGGACGGACTGCCGCTGTCAGTGTGGGTGTCACGCTGCTCGCTGGATGGTCTTAAGCGCCTCGCTTCAATCAACGAGACATCTGCTCTGTAACGGCCCTGTCGCCTTTATTGCATTGGGAGAATGCCCATGAAGAAAGTCACAATTTCGACGCTGATTAAACAAAAACAACAGGGTGAGAAAATCACCGCCCTGACCGCCTATGACGCCAGCTTCGCCAAGCTATTCGATGAACAGGGTATTGATGTACTGTTAATCGGTGACTCGCTGGGTATGGTGCTGCAAGGCCAGGACAGCACACTACCGGTGACGACTACCGACGTTGCCTACCATACCCGCTCGGTCGCTGCCGGGGTGAATGCAGCCTTTGTTGTTGCCGATATGCCGTTTATGTCTTATGCCACACCGGCGCAGGCCTATGAAAACGCAGCGACATTAATGGCTGGAGGTGCCAGCATGGTAAAACTGGAAGGCGGCGCCTGGTTATGCGAGACCATCACCGGTCTTAAGCAACGCGGTGTGCCGGTGTGTGGTCATCTGGGGTTAACTCCCCAGTCGGTAAATGTTTTTGGCGGTTTTAAAGTTCAAGGCCGCGAAGAAAACAAGGCTCAACAACTGATAGATGACGCACAGGCGTTAGAAGCCGCTGGCGCGCAGATGCTGGTACTCGAATGCGTGCCTACACCGCTGGGTAAGGCTGTCAGCGAACGGCTGAGCATTCCGGTGATTGGCATTGGCGCAGGCGTACACACCGACGGCCAGATCCTGGTGATGCACGACATGTTTGGTGTCAGTGCTAATTACATGCCTAAGTTTTCAAAAAACTATCTTGCTGAGACGGGTGATCTGCGCAAGGCCGTTACCCTGTATATTGAACAAGTAAAAAATGGCCTTTTCCCCGGCCCCGAACATAGCTTTGACAAATAATGCAATTTATTGAATCACTGAACACCTTACGAGAGCTGCGACAAACCTGGCGCGGTGCCGCTCATACCGTTGCTTTTGTACCTACGATGGGAAATCTGCATGACGGCCATATGGATTTGGTTAAGCAGGCCAAAAAGCTGGCTGACAAAGTGGTGGTGTCGATTTTCGTAAATCCCATGCAGTTTGGGGCCAATGAAGATCTGGATGCCTACCCGCGAACGCTGGACGCTGATCGCAACAAACTTGAAGCCGAGGGCGTTGACGCGCTGTTTTTTCCGGCGGTTGATGATGTTTATCCGCGCGGCTTAAGTGAACAAACCTTTGTGGAAGTACCCGGTATTTCTGATCTGCTGTGTGGCGCGAGTCGTCCCGGGCATTTCCGCGGTGTGGCCACCATCGTCTGCAAGCTGTTTAACATGGTTCAACCCGATGTAGCGTGTTTTGGTGAGAAAGACTTCCAGCAGTTACAGGTGATCCGCACCATGGTGGAAGATTTATCCATGCCGATTAACATTGTTGGCGTGCCCACCAGACGTCAGGAAGACGGCCTGGCGATGAGTTCTCGCAATGGATACCTTAGCGCTGAACAACGTACCACAGCCACTCAGATTTACGCAGCGATGCAACAAATGCGTAAAGCTATTTGTGCCCGGCAGGACAGCTATGCTGACATTGAACGCATAGCATCGCAATCGCTCATGTCTGCCGGCCTTAAGCCGGAATACGTCACCATACGCAACGCCAGAAACCTGCAACCGGCACAGGCGGATGACCATCAACTGGTGATTTTGATGGCAGCGTTTATGGGCACTACGCGTTTAATCGATAATATGCAGATTACACTGGATCAGGCTTGATCCAGTGTTGCAGGCGTACATTCTGCGAGTAATTCCTGCCACACGCGGTTACGACTGGCAATGGCATGCTGCTCTTCCAGAATCGCTCTGAGATCGCGGGTAGTGGTCATTGGATTGGCCAGCACAACACGAAATACCGTGATGGGATAAGCGCCATAGGCCGGACATTCTAACCGGGTACGCGACACGAAGGATTTACCGGCTTCACGCTGCAATTTCTGCACGTTAACCACCAGTCGGTCGGCTTTGCTGTTCAGCCGTTGAGCCTGTGCCTGAGGCAGCGCTTTCAGTTGCTCCTGAATGGCGGCCGGACAAACCCGATAGGTCATAATAGACAGTGTGGGTGACGTGATCAGCTCAAAATCAGGGTGAGCCTCAATCATCGCTGCAAACTTTTTGGCTTTTTCAATACTCTGGTTAATCAGCAGTTCATAGCCGCGGCGACCCAGAATATGCAATGACGAATACACCATCATTGCCATACCGTTGCGGGAGCCTTCCAGCGTTGTAGCGCCCAAATCCTTAGACCCTTCACGCAGAATATATTGCGCATGATGACGCACCGCGTTGGCATCTGCCGGGTTTTTAAACAGTGCCATGCCAGCGCCCATTGGCACATACATTTGTTTGTGCGCGTCAATGGTAACCGAGTCGGCTTTTTCGATGCCTTTTAATATGCCCCGATAGTGCTTGGAAAACAGCGTGGCGCCACCCCAGGCAGCGTCTACGTGAAACCAGCATCCCAGTTCTTGCGCTACATCGGCCAGTTCGTCGAGGGGATCAACGTGGCCGGTTTCCGTGGTGCCGCCAATGCCTACAATGGCCAGCAGTTTATTGCCCTGCTGCTGATATTCACGGCCTTTTCTGAGCGCCTCCGCGGGATCCAGAACCTGCTCAGGACATGGCAAAGTGATTAGATTTTCACGCCCTATACCCAGCACATCCACCGCTTTTGAGAGACTGTAGTGACCGCGCCGCGAGCACAACACGCCGAGATTATCGATCTCATAGTGACGGTAAGCACTGGCTAGTCCGGCTCTGGCGACACCAGCAAAACGCCCCTGTGGGCCAAGGATTTTATTGCGCGCGACCCACAGTGCAGTAATATTGGCAACCGTGCCGCCGGAACAAAATGCGCCCAGAGCGTGCCGGGCACTGTGCAGGTATTGGGTGTAAAAGCTTTCGTCCTGCTCGTATACCAGATTGTGCATCATTCCCAGCACCTGACGTTCAAGTGGGGTAAAGGCTTTTGACGTCTCTATTTTCACCAGGTTCTGATTCAGCCCCACCAGCAACTTTGCCAGCGATAAATGAAAATACGGCAAAGCCGATGTCATATGACCAATAAAGGTGGGAGAATAAGTGTTCACTGAATGAGCAACCAGCTTTTCCAGCAGGTTTTCAGCGTGAGTTGATACAAACTCCGGCGACTCAGGCATCATTGCATCGGCAAAGTCCTGTTCGACTTCTTCCAGCGAGGTTTTCTTGGTCACGACGTGTTGTGACAAGAAATCCAGGATATTGTCTGAAAGGTGTTCTTCAATTTGTGCCAGCTTAGAGTCTTTGTGCTCTGGCTTGGTAAAAACCCGAAACAGGTGCTTCAAGCTTACTTGTGCTTCACCCACACTGTACACCTCTCGAATTAAAAATGATAACTGCGCTGATGCCTTGCCACACAGACTGTTATGCACTCGCGCAACATCGCCAACCGGCCCAAGCTGAAACTCATACCGGATACTTAGCAATGGCCTTTCACAGCCCCTGACTGTAGCGCAGATTACCCGCCACGCCAAGGCCAGCCAGTGTTTCTTACGCTAAACAGCCAGTATAAAGATCTTTCGGGGCTGCCCCAAAGAGAGTGCGATTATAAGGATTTTCTAACAAAAACCCATGAAAATCTGTCATATTAGTGACACAAATCCGGATTTTAAGCGCTTTAATGTACAGCCCCTATTGCGCTAATGCCCCGATCATCTGCCAGCATTGTTGTCCGCTGTCCTGATACTTTTGCTCAAAAGGCGTTAGTGCTGTTTGCTGCGAATTAACCTTAGCGATCTCGCACTGCATGCCGTATTTACCTGCAGCTACAGCAAACTCTTCAAGGTAAATCAACCAATTGCTGCGCACTTCAAGACGCGGCGACAAAGCCATGAGATCGGGCATCGCCTGACTCGCATGCCAGCGCTTTTGCACCTGTGAGGATTTCGGGTACGGATTAGGATACAGCAGATAATGGGCGCTGATACGCCATGGGCTCTGCTTACACGCCTCCCGCATCAGCCGCCAGAAGTCGACGACGTCAGCCCGCACGACCCGGTAATTATCCTGCTCGCTCTTATAATGTGGGTGCTTGTTGACGCGCAGCGCCGATTTGTCAACGCCGACGATCCGCGCTTGCGGATAGCGTTGAGCCAGCCCGGCCGTACTTTTACCCACGCCACAGCAGGAGTCGAGGATCACCTCACCCTGCCAGTCACCCAGCCAGTCTGCTACTTCGTCGAAAGCCTGCTGGGTATGAACGTGGATAGGGCGACGGTTTTCGGTACGCTGGTACTTTTCAACTATCGCCTCCAGCTTATCATGCACGCCACTTTGCTGACTTTCTACGGTTCGTGAATTTCCCCGCATGATTAGGCACGGATCCCAGTACCGCGCTTCAGCAGCGTGTAAGCAACTGCGAATAAGGCCAGGTTAAACAACACTAACAAGCCCATGGCAAGGCCAATATTGACATCAGACACGCCCAGAAAACCGTAGCGGAAACCGTTTACCATATACACAATAGGGTTTGCCTTACTGACCCATTGCCAGAACTCTGGTAGCAGAGTCAGCGAGTAAAATACGCCCCCCAGATAGGTCAACGGTGTTAACACGAAAGTGGGGATCAGGCTGATATCGTCAAAGGTTTTGGCAAAGATACCATTAACCAGGCCCGCCGTAGCAAACAGGGTTGCCGTGAGTAGTAAGGTCAGCACAATGATGGCCAGATTGTGAATATGCACATCCACAAACAGCATTGACACTACCGTTACAATCAAACCAATTAACATGGCCCGGGCAACGCCGCCGCCAACGTAACCAAGAATAATGACCCAGGTAGGTACCGGCGCCACCAGCATTTCTTCCAGATTACGTTGGAATTTTGCGCTGAAGAATGACGACGAAACATTAGCATAGGAGTTGGTGATCACTGACATCATGATTAGGCCGGGTACGATGAACTCCATGTAGGTAAAGCCTCCCATCTGGCCAATACGTTCGCCAATGAGATTACCAAAAATAACAAAGTATAAACTCATGGTAATGGCAGGCGGCACCAGGGTTTGTATCCAGATGCGCAGAAAACGCGTGCACTCTTTTATCCAGATGGTGGTTAAAGCTATCCAGTTGTTTCCGGCAGACATTACACCGACTCCTTACGCCCGGCCTCAACCAGACTAACAAATAATTCTTCCAGGCGATTGGCCTTATTACGCATACTCATCACCTGAATACCCTGCTCTGTCAGCTGACTGAACACCGGGTTCAGGCCATCGGATTTGGCCACGTCCACTTCCAGCGTGCTGCTGTCAAGTAAGCGGTATTCAAAGCCGCTCAGGCTAACATCAGCCGTTTCGCCCTGTAAATCCAGTACAAAGGTTTCGATATTGAGCTTCGACAGCAACGCCTTCATCGTCGTATTTTCAACAATCAGCCCTTTATCAATAATGGCGATGTTTCGACACAGCATCTCCGCTTCTTCCAGGTAATGCGTGGTCAGAATGATGGTAATGCCCTGCGCATTTATTTCCTGCAAGAATTGCCACATAGAACGTCTTATCTCAATATCCACGCCAGCTGTGGGTTCATCGAGGATGAGCATTCTGGGCTCATGCATTAAGGCTCGGGCAATCATCAGGCGACGTTTCATCCCCCCTGATAATTCGCGTGCGCGGGCATTGCGTTTTTCCCATAAATCAAGCTGAGATAAGTATTTTTCGGCCCGCTCGTGAGCTACGTTGCGTGGTACGCCATAGTAACCCGCCTGATTAAGCACGATCTGTAAGACGGTTTCGAACTGATTGAAATTAAACTCCTGTGGCACCAGACCAATGCACGACTTGGCCAGTTCCTTTTCCTTATCCAAATCGTAACCAAACACTTTTACGTCACCTGACGTTTGATTGACCAAAGAGCTGATGATACCAATGGTGGTTGATTTACCCGCTCCATTAGGTCCGAGCAGGGCAAAGAAGTCGCCCTCCTGTACTGTCAGTTCAACACCTTTTAAGGCATGAACTGAGCCACGGTAGGTTTTTGTTAACCCCGAGATTGTTAACGCTTGCATGCTGATTTCCGTGTTTATTGTTGTGTTGCCCTGGGGGCAGGAATTGGCAATGGGTATGGAAATACACCATCCTCGCCTGACCATCCAACCCAACGTCTGTTATTGGTGTATCGTTTTTCTGGTAGGAGGCCTGAGCACAACGGGTTCAGATAGAAATAGTTTTCCCAGCTGATATGGTAACAAATTTACAGATTTAAAGGGGCTAGTTTGTCGGACAAACCATTTCGAAAACCCGATAAGTATATAAAAACATACCATACGGCAATTATTCATACCTTAGTTATACTTTTTGCCTGCGTCTTTGGTTTGATTCCCGTCTTTCACGTGCTAGGTTACAAAATTAATTGATCCGGATTTGATTACCTGAGTCTTAATAGAACTCCCAATGCCTATTCAATCCACGAAAAATATCGAGTCCTGCCTGGTTTTGATCGTAGATGATGACCATATTAGCAGTACGCTGGTCGCGAATATCTTAACTGATGTCTGCCGATGTTTTACGGCTTCTTCCGCTGCCGACGCCATAGAGTTCTGTGAACATCAACTGCCTGATTTACTGGTGGTTGATGTTAATATGCCTGATATCAACGGGCTGGAACTCTGCCGTCAACTGAAAGCGCGCAACGGTACTGCCGATATTCCGTTTATCTTCATTACCGGTGATTTGAGCAAAGATGCTCAGATTGATTGCTGGCAGGCGGGGGGCAATGATTTTGTTAACAAACCGGTCGTTGCCGAGACTCTCGTGCACCGTGTTCGTAATCACCTGCTTAGTAAACTGCGCCTTGACGCATTAACCAAACTCAGTTTTGAAGATCCCCTGACCGGCCTTTACAACCGCAACTTTCTGAATCAAGAATACCCCCGTTTATCGCGCCAGCTGATGCGCGACCACCAGCCGTTGGGATTAGTTATCTTCGATGTGGATTACTTTAAGCAATACAATGATACTTATGGTCATCTGAAGGGGGATATCTGTCTGGAAAAGGTGTCTGAAGTGCTGGGCCGTTATACGCGTCGAGCCCGTGATGCCGCTGTCAGATATGGCGGAGAAGAGTTTATCTTGCTGCTGCCGAATACCGGGATGTCCGGTACCCGGGAGGTAGCGGAGAAGGTTTTAGCCGATATTTATCAGTTAGGAATAGTCCACAAGCACTCACCGTTAGAGCGGGTGACGCTGAGTGCCGGAGCCGTGAGTTTTCAGAATATTGAACGCTATACTCTCAACGATGTCATCGAACAGGCTGATATCAACCTGTACGATGCAAAGCTAAAAGGGAAAAACAAGGTGGTTACCAGCTAACCGCTATCGCTGAGCGGTTAGCGTTGGATCCTCCTCACCGAGCTCAATGACCACCTTGCGGTCGAAGAAAGTGCCTTCATACTCTTTATGTTTACTGCGTTCTTCGCCTAACGCCAGGGTTAGCACCTGCTTTTCGTCTACGCCCTGATTTAGTAAGTATTGCTTTACACTAATCGCCCGTTGCATAGACAACGCCTGATTGTACTTCGCATCGCCACGCTGATCGGCATGACCGGTCAGGCGAGCCTGCAACGAAGGGTAACCGCGTAATGCCTTGGCAATCAGATCCAGCTGTTGCTGATAATCCGGCGCAATATCATAAGCACCGGTCTGAAACTGCACCACACTCTGCAAAGTAATGGCCGGCGTATCGTGAGTGCGCGTGTCGTTGACCTGGGTGGTCATACTTGCCTGCTGTAACTGTTGTATCTGGCTTTTCATTGCCAGTAACGAACGATCGCGTTGCGACAATAACTCAGCCTGAGCAGTTAACCTGGCCTGATTGGCCTGTAGTGCTTTGTCCTGTTGAATATCATTACCTAAAAAGGCGCCCACTAAGCCGGCCACGGCAGCCCCCACCGGCCCGGCTACCATGGCGCCGATCACTACACCGGATCCCATACCGATACCGGCGGCATGTTCGTAAGGTTTTTCTTTTTCGCTGGCCATGACTGGCGCAACGGAAGTTAAGCAAGAGATTGCAAGTGCAGCTGAAATGATAGTTTTACGCATAATAGTTTCCTCTGGGTAATCAGGTTGTGTTTCGCTGTGAACGATATGAATTACACCAGTCGGATATGGCGCGGTTGGTGTTAGCTTGTGGCAATGTGCTGAGCAAAAAAGGAAAACCATGGCAACTTATGGCGATTTTCGATTGCCAGTTGTGCAAAACCCGCCACCGGTACAACAAAAGTGGCAGAATAATGGCAAGCTCGGGGAATTTATGCCGAACTTCCGCCTAACCCTGTTAACTAAGTTATAGTAGGGGCCGGTATTAGACAGGATGAATGATGTATGCCAAAAACCATTGCCATTGTTGAAGATGATATTGCTATCCGTGATAACTACACTGCCGTGCTGAGCGGACAAGGCTATACGGTTCAGGCTTATGCTGACCGCCCGTCAGCCAGCCTGGCATTCAGTCAGTCTCTTCCCGATCTGGCCATTATTGATATCGGCCTGAATGACGAGATGGAAGGCGGCTTTATGTTGTGTCAGCAGTTACGTCAGCTGTCCCAGTCGTTACCCATCATCTTTTTTACCGCGCGGGATAATGACGTGGATACCATCAGCGGCCTGCGCATGGGTGCCGATGATTACCTGACCAAAGACATCAGTATGGCCCACCTGCTGGCTCGTATTGCCGCGCTGTTCAGACGTACGGACTTACTTGCCACCCCCAAACAGGACTCAGACACCATTCGCCTTAGCCACCTTAAGGTGGATGTTAGTCGCATGACGGTGAGCTGGAAGGATATCCCGGTTGCCCTGACTGTTACCGAATTTTGGATGTTACACGCTCTGATCAAACGCCCCGGCCATGTGAAAAGCCGTCAGCAACTGATGGATGAATCTCGCATGGTAGTCGATGACTCCACCATCACGTCACATATCAAGCGCATGCGGAAAAAGTTTGTCCAGCTCGACGAAAGCTTCGATCATATCGATACGGTTTATGGCATGGGATATCGCTGGCAGCAATAGCTGACCGGTGAAAATAGGGATCTGGCTGGTGAAGTTGCGTTTTTCAATTCGTCTGCAGTTATTAGTACTGTCACTGTTCTTGTTTGCCATTCCGTGGCTCGGCTATAAGTATGTCTGGGAGCTGGAGCAATACCTGCGCATCGGCCAGGAACAAACCATGATTGGCACGGCCAGAGCGGTTGCCACAGCCTTGCACGAACGCCCGGCCCTGTTTGACAGCCAGTCGGCATACTTACAAAACGTGCGCCCGGGAACCGATTTATATGCACCGCCCATTGATGTCCCCATTCAGCTCGATGGCCGCTTACTGGAATGGCAGGCGGTATCGCCACTAATCCAGTCTTATAATGAACAGAACGTGGTTACCTGGTTTGCTGAACAGAACGTGCCCGTTACCCTGTCGGTAGAACATATGGTGGGTCGCTACGATCAGTACTTTTATGCCATGTTCGCGGTAACCGATGACAACGTGGTTTTTCGGGCACCTAACAGCCTGAGTGTTGACCGCTCAGATCATCTGCTTATAGGTATGCTGGATGCGCAGGATACCCTGCACCGCTATATTATCTCCCCATACGACTCCGGCTGGGTAAATGCTTACCAGCTCGATGATAATCCCGGTCGCTTTCGCGCTGTCGATAATGCGCTGGAAATTCAGGGCCGCTGGGAGCTAACCAGTACCGGTTATAATGTGGAGCTGCGCTTTCCGATTACCATGACTTCTGGCGCCCTGGCCTTCGCGATTGTCGATGTAGACGATCCGGTTAAGCGCGTCAAACAGTATGCCGTAGGTACGGCTAACCCTAACCAGAGTGATGACTTAGGCACTGTGGTGACTCCCTCGCCGGAAATCGAGCGAATACTTTCCGGGTTACGCTATGCCGACTCGCGGGTATGGGTTATCGATAAACACAAACGGGTACTGGCCCGCTCAGGCTCTATCCATTCTTCTCTCGGGCTCAATGTAGGCAGCCAGGAAAATAGCCGTCAGGGATGGTGGCACTATATAGAACAACAATGGTTACTGCCGCTCTACTACCAGATCCTTACCCGTCCGCCCGGCGATTTTGTAGACGAACTGGCAGACGCCTATGCGCTGGCCGGCAAAGATATCAATCATGCGCTGAGTGGTAAGCCAGACTCCCTGTGGCGCCTGACCCCGGATAACAAAGCAGTGATATTATCGGCTGCCTACCCCATTTACATTGGCGACTCTGTTATGGGTGCCGTGGTAGTGGAGCAGACCACCCACGGGATCCGCACATTGCGTAACCGGGCACTGGAACAGCTTTTTCACGTTATTCTTGCGGTAATGTTACTTGGAACACTCGGTTTGCTGATGTTTGCGCACCGCATCTCCAGCCGAATTCGCAATTTACGTGACGATACCGAAGCGGTGATCGACCCCAACGGCAAAATTATCGGCAGCCTGCCGCCATCCCGCCACGGTGATGAAATAGGCGATTTGTCCCGCTCATTCAGTGCGGTGTTAAGCCGCCTGCAACAATACAATTCCTATCTTGAAAATATGGCATCCCGCCTTTCCCATGAGCTGCGTACGCCCATCGCGGTGGTTCGCTCCTCTTTGGATACCCTGGATGAGGTTCAGGATCCGGCCCGGCAACAGGTGTTTTTAAACCGCGCACAATCAGGTATAAGCCGGTTAAGCAGTATTTTAAACAGTATGAGCGAGGCTACGCGGTTAGAACAGATGATCAGTCAGGAAGACACCGAACGCTTTGATATTGTGAAAGTGGTTGGTGGTTGTGTAGAAGGTTACCAGCATGCCTACCCCCATCGCCAGTTTGCACTCAGGCTCAGTTGCGAGAAAGTACAGCTTACTGGCTCACCGGATTTAGTTGCCCAGATGCTGGACAAAGTCATCGCCAATGCGGTGGAATTCAGCCAGGCAGAGAGCACTATTGCCCTTCATATGTGGCAGGAACAGCGCACTGTTAAGCTCAGCATTACCAATACCGGTCCGTTGCTGCCCAAAGGTATGCACGAGCAGTTGACCCAGTCCATGGTGTCGGTGCGCGCAGAAGGCAATCAGGCCGAAGGACCGCCGCATTTGGGGCTCGGCCTTTATATTGCCAATATGATTGTGGCCTTCCACAAAGGCAGCATTGTACTGCAGGATTTACCGGACAAAACCGGGGTCTGCGTGGTAATTTCATTACCCGTTCCCCAGAACTAACCCATAAAGGCGAAACCATGAGCGCAGCTGATCCGCGGATCGTAGCACTGGAAAAGCAGTTCAGTCAGCTACACGTACAATTGTTTGATACTTTTAGTCACGCCCAGTCAGCAGTGATGGCGGTGATGCAAACCGGCCGGGATATCGATGACAACCAGGAGGATTTTACTCAGCTAAAACGTGACTTTGAGGTAACCGTGGCGATGTACCCGGGCAACAACCAGAATATGCTTCAAAAAATCACAGCCACGAATGAACTGGCAGCTAATCCCCAGACCCCGAACGTACATTTAACTCAGGTGTGGGCGGCGGCGGTATCAGCACTCTCCTGTGACCGCATGCTGGCGATGATCCCAAGTGATTTACAGGACGATCCCGACGTGGCAGGTGAATTAAAGCAGAAACGCCAGGAACATCTGGCAATGTGGCAGGAGCGATTGGATAACCCTTAGTCAGCAATTAAAACGCTCAGCAGCTTTTGTTTAATTTTGTATATGGTTATGCAGAGTTAAAGTGAAAGGTAAAAATACAAGAGGCTTTACGCTCCTCATAAATTTGTTACGTTATGGTGTAGTGTGCTGGTTATGGGCCGTGTTGTTAACGCGGACAGAAACTACTGAAGGCACATCAAGTGAAATAAGTCTGGCTAGTGAGTTGCTGCTGAGAACAATTAATCACTAACCAGATTGTACCTTCTATCATCTTATCAAATACCGTCAGATCGGTACCTGATTACGTGGGTCTACGCTTGCTTTGTATTGCGACGTGCAACTAAAAGTCCACAGAGCCCTAACAACAGGACCGGCAGAGAAGCAGGAGCCGGAACGCTCTCTACAGATGGATCAGTAGCGGATATCGTTAGGTTTACACGGCTGATGCTGCCACCACTTTCTGTCCAGACTCCCATCCCTGCAACGCTGGCAGATGAACTGATAACGTTTTGTGTTCCAAAACGTGTAAGCGCTACAGAATTACCTAAAATCGAAGAAGTATAGGGAGAAGTACCATAAGAATTTACATCACCTCGGTTCCCCAACACGCCAATCACATCGCCCATTTCAACCTTAATGGCCAGATCACTGATTGCTGTAGCCTGATTACGTACCTCAAACAGAATATCATACACATTAGTTGACGATGACCATGAAGGGGGCACAGACGGAAGTCTTAAAATGGAAGTGGCAAAGTTTGCAGTCGACGCGTCAGTCGGGACGTCGATTCCGACTATCCAGAAATCAACCGGTGCTGTAAACCAGAATCCTCTGACATTACCTGAAAAATTACTGTTGTGGGCACCGACATCGATAGTTTCGGTCGACGTTGTCATTAACGACGCATGTGCGCCACCTACAGACATAATGAAACACCAGATTAAAAATAACTTCTTCATTTTCTACTTCCTGCCTTGTCAATACACTGCTAACAGATTGCTGCAATCCAGTTATACATAAATCAGGCCAGCTTTAATTCGCTATGTATTATTCACCGGGTAAGTTCACCATTAAAAACCAAATCAGTAGACTTAACACCCTGTAGAACTTACAAATTCATTTGTTAGAAATAACTTAAAAAAAATAAATAACCGCATGGTTTGATGATATTAGGTATCGCCAACACCAACTGAAACGTCATTTTTGTAAAGAAAACCGACATCAAAAAAGCTTGCTAAAAAAGCCGACTCAGTTGGCGGCAACCGTTGCATTCACGGTGACTTCCGAGCTGTGGACGCCATACTGCTATCCGGCACATTTTTTAGCATCATCAGTTGCTTACGACGGTGCATCACGTAAGCCAGGCGGCGCATACTGACATTGGTATCCTTTTCATCTTCAATATCCACACCCAACAATCTTTCCAGCAGATCCTCCAGGGTCAGAATACCTTCCAGGCCACCGTATTCGTCCACAACCAGCACAATATGCACATGGTTTTTAATAAATTGATCGAAGGTGGAAGACAATGGCATGGAACTCAGCACAGTAACCATGCTCATTCTGTATTGCGACAGCGGATTATCACCGTGTCCTTTGGCCTGGGCAACCAGCAGGTCAGAACGCATGACAAAACCGGTGATTTGCTCGGAATCGCCCTCTTCATAAATCGGGATACGCGAGTATTTTATGCTGCCGTGCTTATGGAAAAACGCTGTTACTGTTAGCGTTTCCGGCACCGAAAATACCTGGGTCCGGTGAGTGATGGCATCTTTTACTGCCAGTTCATTGAGGGTAAGCAGGCTTTTCATGAAAGAGGCTTCATGTTCATTTAACTGCCCTTCTTCGCCACTCAATTCTGCCATGGCGTGCAGCTCGGCTCGATTAAGGCCACGCAGTGGGCTTTCTTCTTTGAAGCCCTTGGTTAACCATTCCGACATTTTCACAAACGGATAAAGCAGTATCACCAGATACTTAAGAAAGTAAGCCGTAACTGGCGCCAGTGCACGCCAGAATGTAGCGCCCAGGGTTTTAGGGATAATTTCCGAGAAGATTAGAATTAACAGCGTAAGGATTGCCGAAATAAGCCCCAGATACGCATCACCAAATACGATTGCCGCCTGAGCGCCAGCCCCCGCAGCGCCCATGGTATGGGCAATGGTGTTCAGCGTTAAGATAGCGGATAAAGGGCGATTGATATCCTCGGTAAGATGGCGCAGTACCGCACCACTGGGTTTCTGCTCTTTTTCCAGAACAGAAATATAGGCTGAAGAAACGCTCAGGATCACCGCCTCGGCGATGGAGCACAAGAATGAAAATCCCAGTGCGATAATCACGTAAATGAGCAATAAAATCATGTAAAGCAGTCCATTGATTCAAATATACAAGAGGTATTATGAGGCCTTGACCAGTAGATACAAGCGCATCAGGTCGTATCTGCATATCTAATACCAAAGAATAATTAACAAAAACAGCTCAGCTTGTTACATTTATATTACATTCGATGAAAAAGAGGTTCGAATTATGGCTAAAGCTAAATTATCCGATCAAGTTTCACTGGTGTTATATTCTGTTTCGTTAATGATCATTACTGCGGGTGTTTTTAACGCATATCTTTAAACGCAAAAGCTTTCAAGGCGCTTGCGTTGCTAGCACATAAAGTAAAAAGCCGTCACTTTGAAGTGACGGCTTTTTTCATCAGGCAGACTGCCGTTTGAATTTTCGAATCACCGACCAGGATTCAAGCATGACCAGTACACTGACTATCAATACTACCGCATCTAAAAAGACCAGCAGATAATTTCCTTCCAGATAGTACTCTTTTAACTTAATGATCCCCGCCAGAAATGCCATTACGATAACAAAGGTCATGGGCACCAGGGTATAAATCGCCGGGCGCTTCATTTTAATCAGCATCACTGAAATCACCAGCAGCGTCATACTTGCCAGGATCTGATTGGTAGAACCAAACAATGGCCAGATAATCATACCGCCGCTGCCAGAGGAGCCGCCGGCACCAAAGGCCAGTAACAGACAGCACGCTACTGCAACCAGAGTAGCTATCACACCATTTTTCAGTACCGGTAGCTGATAAATATCACCCCACTCCTGAATAATATAGCGCTGTAAACGAACACCAGAGTCCATAGTAGTACCGGCAAACAGCACAACCATGGTTGCCAGAATAGTGGATGAGAACTCTACCGGTAAGCCCCAGCCCTGTTGGATAAGGTTGGCGCCACCGGTAATAAATGCCGCCACAGAACCATCACCCAGATGGCTGTAGACTTCATGCCACTCTTCTGGTGAAGCGGCTAATGCCACACCACTGACCGCCACAATGGTCACCAGGGCCAGACAACCCTCACCCACCGCACCAAGGTAACCAACAAAACGGGCATCCGTTTCTTTATCCAATTGCTTAGAGCTGGTTCCAGAGGAAACAATCCCGTGAAAACCTGACACCGCGCCACAGGCAATCGTTACGAACAGCAACGGAATAATACTGGGCGTATCTACGGCAGTCTGCGTGTTGAACGCAGGAGCTGTAATATCCGGTAAGGACACAAACACCGCTCCATAAAGTAAAAACAAGCCAACCAGTAACTGCATGCCGTTAATGAAATCTCTGGGCTGCAGCAGCATCCACACTGGCAGAAGTGACGCAATGGCAGCATAGATAAACAGAATGATGATCCAGTTAGCGTTAGCCGATAAGCCAAACAGGGTGTCTGGTAACTCGATAGGAATGTAGCTACCGGCAAATACCGAAGCGTAAAGTACAATGATCCCCACCACGCACATCGGGATCAGGCTAAAGTTTCGCTTCAGAAGCTGACCAATAACCAGCGCCACAGCAATTGCCATCCAGGCAGGAAATACCGCGTCGGGCTGGGATACAAAAGATTTAGCAATAACAACACCGAAAACGGCATTGACCATCAGCAGTACCAGGAATACCACCACCATAAACAGTGAGCGGGTGCGCTTGCCGATAACATCTTCCGCCAGTGCGCCCATGGACTTACCTTTATGCCTGCTACTGGCCCATAAAGCCCCCATGTCATGCACCCCGGCAAAGAACATGGTACCAAAGACTACCCAGAGAACGGCCGGAACCCAGCCCCAGTACACCGCGATAGCCGGACCGACAATCGGCGCTGCGCCCGCTACTGAGGTAAAATGATGTCCCCACAGAACCACTTTGTTGGTGGGAACAAAGTCTACACCATCGCGCAGTTCGTGAGCGGGCGTCTTAAAGTTAGGGTCGAGCTGGAAAATCCGTTCCGCTATAAATTTTGAATAAACAAACCAGCCCAGCAGCATTCCTGCAATACCGAGCAAAACAATCAACACCGAGGCCATTTGTCCACCTTTTTATTGTTAATCTATCGGGGGCAATAATGCTTACCGATAATACATAAAGCTCAAAATTTCAGGCCTGTCAGGCCCAGTGGCGCGATTCTAGCGCTTTTTTTTCGTCGCATTGCTATTTTCTTTACAACAATAGACCAATTAACGGCTGAGCAGGATAAATGCAAACACATTAATGGCGCATACGGGGCTATCCTGCTCACCCGTTCATTATCAGACTGTCCAGTGTGAAATCATTTGAGCAGCCTGTTAACAAGCAAACCAGCACCGAACTTTGTTATTTAATCAGGTAATTTGCCCGGCCCTGACTCTTTACGTCGTACATCGCTTTATCTGCTTTAGCTATCCAGTGTTCGACGCTTTTTCCAGCCTCATCAACCAGGGCAACGCCAATACTGGCTGAAATAGACACCTGTAAATCAGAGCTTACCTCAATGGGCTCTTCCAGGCTGTGTAGCAATGTATTACATAAAGTATTGAGTGCAGAAAAAGGCAGTGCCTCGCGTTTAAAACCGATAACAAACTCATCACCGCCCCAACGGCAACAAACGTCAGTAGGTTCATTAAAGAGCGTTTTTATCCGGTGGCTGCATTCAACTAAAACCACGTCGCCGGCCTCGTGACCATAGTTGTCATTTATCGGTTTAAACTTGTCCAGATCGACCAGTAAAAAGACACAGGAGAATTCCCCGGTGTTTTCACTCAGCAGATATTGCAACCGTTTCTCGCCGCCAAGACGGTTATAAAGCCCGGTTAAGATATCGTGCTGAGCCTGATAACGGACCTCTGCCTCGCGCTCTTTGCGATCGGTTATATCGTGAATAATGACTTCAAATAACACATCATCATCTTCCCTTGCCACCAAGCGCTGATCAGAAACTGTAGCAAACAGACAATGCACCCAGCGCCGGCTACCATCCTCCTGATAAGATAAATCCAGACCAATCGGGTTACTGTGGAGAGAGGCTTTTAATGAGCCAATAATACTTGATACCGACTCAGGATCATCAAAGATGCCAATAAAATCAGCAAGCGACGAAGCTGTACCCACGATGTGATTAAATTTGGGATTTTCGATCAGGATCCCTTTACGAGTAGAAATCAGTGCCACACCAATAGAGGCTTTCTCGAACAGGAGCCGCAACTGTTGTTCGAGCTTTTCAGTATGGACCCGCAGCTTTCTTTCGGCCAGAAAATTAGCCCGTACTGCCCGTATCAATCCGTTAATTTGCTTAATTAAATAGCCGAGCTCATCCTGACGTTTATAGCCAATGTCCAGCTTTTTGAGGTTTTCTGGATGACTGGGATCGACGGTTTCAAATGCCTGCTTGAGCTTTATCAGTGGCATAGATAACGTATATTGTAAGGTACCGGCAATAATGAGAGTAATTAAAAAAGAAACCACGATAATGTGGATGGCACTGCCCTTAGCCTCCTGTAGCGCCATGTCACGGATAAATGCGGTGTCCGGATAGAGAGCCAACTCTCCGATTAACTCATTTTCATTAAAAGGATGATATAGCTCACGTTCAATAGGGCTGACCGCCGCTAGCTCATCTGAGTTAGCAATATTCATCGCTAACACGGTCTCTCCCGCAAAAATTCTGGCGCCGCTCACCATATCGCTCATCACTAAACCGTTGATGATTTCGTTGGCGAGTTCTTCATCGTCAACATAAGCAGCGATAGCTGCCGTTTTTACCGCACTGGCTGCGAGCTGGTCAATCAGGCGATAACTTACTGTTTCCTGTTTATCGTGTGCCAGTCTGAAAACCAGCAGGCTGCCACTCAATGAAAGTACAACGCCAATCACGGCAACGATAATCGCTACCCTGACATTAATCTTTTGAGTGAAGGGACGCTTTTTCATACCGAACACACTAAAAAATAGTGCTTACATTTAAACTTAAAACGCTAACATGACGGTGATCTTCAATGTTGACCGGCGTATCAATACCCCACAACCCTGCACCTGGACGGTTAATTCTATAATGACTCACCTGCCCTTTAGCGACCCAGGTTGGCAAAAAGTCCCAGCGGATACCTACAGAAACCGAGTACTGATCCATACGAGCAGAGTCATAGAGCGTCTGAAAATTAGTTTGCAAAAAGGCCAGAGTTTGCTGTGCTACCGGATCGTCTATGAGTTCATATCTTGGTTGTTCAATGATATGCCGGTCATAAAGGGAATCGATAATGGCAAAAGTGACGTAAGGGGTAAACTGCTCAAACTCGTATCCTCCACTGATATAACCATACCCCAAATCACCGCTTAGTCCCCAGTCGATATTAAAATACGCTACCTCCGATTTAACCAGCCAATTATCCTTTTGGTAGTTGACCCCAATTACTGCATACTGAATGCTCTGATTTTTATAATCGAGTGACTCCAATAGTTCCCCCATAAAAGGCCACCACTGCTCAGGGAAACCTGTAGCCAGGTTTTGTAGTTGATCAAGCCCCTCCACACGTGCCTTGTGGCCATGGAAGTGGCTGAATGTTCCTTTCAATAACCAGTGCTCGGTTTCGTAAGTTAAAGTACTGTTTAGCACGTAATCATTTTCGAGTACCGATTCTGAATCTACGTTCAGCAGGTCTGCTTTACTATTGCCTACCACCAGGGTTGCCTGAAGTATCCCGTCGTCAATCAATTTACGATATTGTAATTCGATCCCGTCAATATAAACCAGGTAAGAGGAGGGAGTGTAAAACTCCATGGGTGGGGTAGCCCATAAATAGCTATACCCTACTTCCAGATATTCAGAAAGGATGTAAGCGTTGTTATTCATTCGTCCGATGCGGACTGAGTAATTACGGTTAATCTGATACCTGACAAAAGCAAGATCAAAGTAATCAGACAACGAATCATAATGCTTATTCTCAAGTGTACTTTGCACCACCACATCAACCTTATCACTCACATGATAATTAAGCTGCAGGCCGACCAGGGATTCGGTCAGCAGATTGGTCCCTTCTTCCGGCCAACGATTGATAGCCGTACGAAAAATAAACTCATCACTGCTACTGGCGGTAACGCCCAGCGTGGCAAACCCATTGACCGTGACCTGGGCACAGACTCTGCCGCAAACTGTTGCTAAATAAGTGCTCAGTAATGCGAACACAGTCAGGCGGCATTTATTCCAGAACAAGAACAATTTTCATCTCCTCTGAAACGCGGTTAACCGGCATGTAAGCTAACGCAGATTGATTTGTGAGCAAATAGGCCAGGCTTTCTTCGGGTGATGAAACCTGTAGCGGGGGTTTTGCTCGCCCGGAGAAAATTAAGCGTGACCAATACGCATTGATCTGACGTTCACTTTTATTTACCAGGGATTTATAAAACAACGTACGCAGGTCTGAGCCACTTTCGTAATCTACAGGTTTTACCTTGTGGCCACTTTCGAGCACTTCAAAACGGCCCATATAAACATCAACAAGCTCCCGCTTACTAATTGACTCTATGTTACTGGCTTTGGCAACAACAATTGCTATGGCTAAATCAGATGCAGCCCTCCCATCGCTCTCTGCGCCAAATAACAACCATAGCAGTAGGGATAACCTGAGTAATTTCATTGATATAAAAGCCAGGACCAGAATTACATCGAAACACCTAAAGCAATCTTTCAGTGTAACCTAAGCATAGTAGTTAACAGGAGAAGTGAAAGTTTATTAACTTTATTTTACTGTTTGTAGCAAGCGCCGCTTTACAGGAAGACGGATTTAACGAAGACCTCCTTTACGGAGATAACAATACATCCACTGCGTCATAAAATACCATTGCGGAAGGCCTGTATCCGGTGAGTCAGCCTTTTACGAAGATCCCGGCTCGGGGGCCGGGATGACAGGTTTATAATGTCAAAAACATCCATTTTGGAGATCTCAAAATATCCAACACGTCATCCCCGCACGCTTTTAAGCGGGGACCCCCTTGTATGATATCGTGGGTTAAATACTTCCTTTTCGACGGTATCAATACATCCACCGCGTCATCCCCGCATGCTTTTAAGCGGGGACCCCCTGGTATGATATCGTGGGTTGAATACTTCCTTTTCGACGGTATCAATACATCCACCACGTCATCCCCGCACGCTTTTAAGCGGGGACCCCCTTGTATGATATCGTGGGTTAAATACTTCCTTTTCGACGGTATCAATACTTCCACCGCGTCATCCCCGCACGCTTTTAAGCGGGGACCCCCTTGTATGATATCGTGGGTTTGATATAGCTTTCGTGCAGGCACAAAAAAAGGCCACCGAAGTGACCTTTTTGGAATGCAGCTAGCTTCTATTAT
>Ga0213830_1000105_pt1 | contig 143034 bp, 110 predicted proteins | sample SWATP11_FD_161661 | JGI IMG/M metagenome (GOLD analysis project Ga0213830, IMG submission 161661) | Coastal seawater microbial communities from Marineland, Florida, United States - SWA TP1 #1 | ecosystem: Environmental > Aquatic > Marine > Coastal | place: USA: Florida | collected 2016-08-06 | reverse complement strand
AATTCCTGCCATTGCGCGCGTGTACGTCTTTTTGTTGCCATCAATTAAATCTCCGTAAGTAAAATCTACGGGGACTATTTTACGGAGTGGTTCTGTCTGGGGAAGACGGTCTAAATTGATCGCTTACGTAATAAAGTCTGATAACAGACCACGTTGATTTGTTGTCTGTTGTGCATCCAACGAATCGATTTACAGTATCATACTCATATGCACGATGACTGATAGGCGTCGATATATCAAGCTTCATGGTAGCGAAAAATACGCAGAGCAGTTCTATCCATTAATGGAGTCGATGGTCCATGACACTTATTCTGAATTAAAACAAACTTGGAATTGGGCAGTGAAGTACCTTTCAAGATATGCCAAACGGGTACACCCTGACAGAGACAGGAAAACCGGGCGATTGAAGTATGGATTGGTCTCTGTTAATCCTTGTTGTCCAACTTATGAACAGACACTAGCAATCTCGATGATTCTACAGAGTTTAAGCGTCCTACCGGAAAAACTGCTTTAATTCTTGGATAAAACTTAATAATTTTTCCTCGGTTCATTTGGTCAACTAAATATCATAATATGTTATTGATTCGCAGTCCTCAGACAAAACCTAGATTGTAAAAGTTATCCTCAAAGCACTGGCTCTTTTCATTCCACTTAAAACCGAGAAGTTCATCTGAGTCTAAAATTAAGGCTATCTCAAGATTAATATGGTTAAATAATTCATCAAAATCATTACTTATTTTTTCTTGATCAGGGGATGGTATCTTGCTTATTGGAAATTCTTTCTTAATTTCTTCTGAATATTTTTGATACATATCTTTATGGTATACTCCAGTACCACAAGCTAAAAATGGATAGTAAACGGTTCCTGTTGACAAGGTTAAGAGATTTGCATGTATGTCGTTATCTTTCCTAATTGTACGGTCTAATCGATAAGAATAGTTTCTACCATTTCCGGAGTTTTGTTCTGGGGAGACTGTATGCTTCCAGTTATATTGAGGAAGGTCTGGATTTTCATTGAATCCCACTCTTAGAGTATGATTTTGGCCAAACATAATAGGAGTTTCTTCATCAAGGGTTACTAAAATAACGACTTCCTTAATGCTAGGGTTTGAATTAGAAGAACACAATACACCGAGATCTTGAAAATCCAATGATCTTTGAATGAACTTATACCCCGAATATTTAAAATCGATGTAATCGTCTTGATGAACCACGTAAAAAGGCCTCCTTCCATGCATATGGAATTTAATATCGTGCCTTTCTGAATGAACCTTTTTTAGCAAATACTTTGCAACTTGCCAGTTCGCAGTTTTTATAAAATTTAAAACATTCGGCTGATATTTATTTGATTCCATCGAAGCTATCCATTATTAGAAACAGTGCACATAATGTACAGTATGCTCCTGTGGCTAATAAATATCCAATCTCAATAGTAAAGGTTTGAGGACTCGCGAAATAGAAGCCTTTTTCGTCCCTCAATTATTTGGCCGTAAACGCCTGTTAATTAACAAAAAGTCAGAATTGTGAGAATCAAGAATCATCCGCTTTTTGTCTTTTGATGCCAGTCACGGCTCGTATGGGTTGCCTTTGTACGTAAAGCGGACATTTCATATGCTTTCCTTTGAAATTATACGATGTAGTTTTTTAGAGGAAACGAGTGCTACTATGAATTCTCAATAATAAGGTGTTATGTTTCATGCGCATCATCGAAATATGGAGGTTACCAACTAGATGGCGTCTTTCAATCTTAATTACCCTCACCAAGACGAAGGTCAAAAAACCTTAAGCATCGAGTCAGGTCAAATATTGTTCATGGTTGGTCCTAATGGAACAGGTAAATCAACTCTAATGCATATATTTACAAATCAGAATAGAGGAAATGTCAGAAGAATTACTGCGCACCGACAAGTTTGGTTTAACTCGGATTCTGTTGATATTACACCTGCCTCAAGGATACAAACAGAACGGCAAATCACAAGTGTCGATAGTCAAGAACAGTCGAGATGGAAGGATGAATTTGCTCATCAACGTTCACAGGCTACAATATTTGATTTAATAGATGCTGAAAATATAGAAGCTAGAAAAATTGCAGATGCAGCAAGAGGCGGAGATATGGAAGCTGTAGCTTCTCTAGCATTGAACCAAGCTCCAGTAGCCATGATGAATGATATTTTAAAAATATCAAACTTACATTTTCAAATATCAATTGATGCAGCAAGTAAATTGATAGCTATTAGAGATGGTTATGCTCCATACAGTATTGCAGAACTTTCAGATGGAGAAAGAAACGCTCTACTTATAATATCAAGTGTATTAACAGCGAAAGAAAACACTCTTATATTACTTGATGAACCAGAAAGACATTTACATCGTTCAATTGTTTCTCCATTAATTAGTACTTTGCTTTCATATAGAAGGGATTGTGCATTTGTAATTTCTACTCATGACGTATCATTGCCGCACGATCAAGAACATAGTTCAGCTTTACTGCTCAGAAAATACAACCATCAGCCTAAATCATGGATTGTTGACTATATCGCCAGCGTAGAAGGATTAGACGAAGAAGTCGCATTGGCAGTTTTGGGGTCTAGAAGAACTTTGCTTTTTGTAGAAGGAAATGTTTCAAGCTTAGATATTCAGCTATATCAAATACTTTATCCATCTGTAACTATTAAGCCTTTAGGAAGCTGTGTTGATGTTGAGCGAGTTGTAAAAGGGATTAGAGGATCACAAGAAAATCACTGGATTACAGCTTATGGAATTATTGATCGAGATAATAGATCTGATGAAGAATGTCGCCAATTGTCCCAAGCAGGCATTCTAGCTATCGATCAGTACTCTATAGAATCACTGTATTACAATCCTTTAGTAATCAAAGCTATTTTAAATAGAGTTGCGACTGTAAATTATATCGATACAGATCAAGTATATGATGAAATTGTAAGTATGGTGATAAATTCGATTACTCCTCACAAAACGCGAATGGCTGCTCGATTGGTACAGAGGAAGGTTAAAGATAGCCTATCTCGTCAGGCTCCTGATTACCGAGCGATTATGGTAGGTAATGTAAGTATTGAATTTTCTACTCAGACTATTTTCCAACAAGAATTGAAATTAATCGATTCTTTGCTAGAGACAGCAGATATTGAAGGATTGATTTCGAGATATCCAATCAGAGAAACACCAGCGCTAGCCGCAGTATGGCAAGGAGCACTATTCGCTTCTAAAGATAAATATGAACAAGCAGTAAGAAAGATGGTAATAGAATCCGGCGAGTCCTTAGAGCTTCTGAGAAATTTACTTGCTCCTGTTACCGAAAGGGTAATTGAAACATAACAATCGTATTAAGGGTGGACGCAATAAAGCTTGGCTGCGTCACTTATGCGGGGGTTGAACGTCTGCTGTTTGTCTCAAGTCGTCTTACGATGAGACTTAGGTAAACTTCCGCTCTCGCTCAAAGCCGTCTTGAGCAGTATGAACTTTATTACTCTCCAACAACAGTCCGGGCGCTCTTAGAACAGCCCACCCGGACCACGGTATGACAGCCTGTTGGTTACAGGTATTCAGCGAGGAATTTATCCATTTCTTTGAAGAGCTTAATCCTGTTTGACTGGATCTCCAGGTGATGGTTACCCAGAGGCAGCTCAACATAGCGGTATTCCTTATCCTCATCGTCAAGCTCATCGGCCATCAGGCGACTCTGCTCCACGTGGACCACCCGGTCTTCTTCGCCGTGGATCAGCAATACAGGCGTCTTGATGTTTTCCACATAGTTAATCGGTGAGCGTCTGTCACGATCATCACCGTCTTCACCGATTTGCTTTTTCACTAACTTCGAACCCAAAAAGCCTCGGGCGCGCCGAACAAGGCGATCCAGGTCACTCACACCAGCGAAACTCACTGCACACTTATACACCTCGGGGCTCTTTACGGTTGCCGCTAACGCGGCAAACCCACCGTAGCTGGCGCCGACAATACAAATTTTGTTTTTATCGGCATAACCCTGATCAATCATCCATTGGGTACCGTCCACCACATCATCCTGCATGGCCATGCCCCAGTTTTGCATTTGTGACTCGCTGAACGAATAACCATAGCCGGAAGAGCCACGGAAATTAGGCCGCAGCACCGCATAACCCCGACTGGTAAAGTAAGCCGTCCAGTAATCAAAACCGCTGTATTCACGAACACCCGGCCCGCCGTGAGGAAATATTACCGTTGGGTATGGCGCTTCGCCGATTTTTGGTAACGTAAGGTAACCTTCAATGTCGGTTTTATCGCGAGCCGTGAACGTAATCCGCTTGTGCTCGCTCAGCGCTTCGGTATTGATATCCGGGTATTGAGCAAACAAAAGGTCGATCGACACCTCTTTGCGATTACCAATATAGTATCGGCCGGGTTGCGTATCGCTCTCAGAATAAAGCAGGTAAATTTCTTCGTTCTGGCTAAACGCCCTTAACGAGTTATGGCTATCCTTAAATAACTTATCGAGCCCTTTCTGCAGCGGCGCATAACGATCGTTCCAGTAGAAACGGCCGCCTGGCGCCTGTGGATGATAAACACCAATGGCATCATTCGTTGCAGGGGAGTAGATAAGGCCGCCATCCACATCATAGTTATTATCGGAGAATATCAGCGTTTCTTCGCGTGTGGTTAAATCGAGTTTATACAGCGCTTTATATTCACCTAAGTATTTTTTGATATACAGAATATTCGGATCGGCGGCAAAGCCCGAAATGTAAACCGGTTTATCGTTGGATACATTGTAGGCATACAGCTCTTCGTAGTTGTCGTCTGCATCGCGCAGGAAAATCTCGCGGTCGCCGGTCTCATAATTCAGAGAAATACCAATTCGCACATTGCCCTGCCGGTCGGTTACCCAGTCACGAATACGTTTTTTGCCTTTAATGAGTCGGGTGATTTTACGGTTCTTAATATTTACTTTGAAAACCGATTTCTCAAACGGCCGGGAGATGTCGATAGCCATCAGGATATGCTCGGGGTCGTCCGGCAGGTAATCGATAACATCATCCTGGAATTGTGGTACATAACCCACATCGTTTTGATAACGCTGGATATGCCGCCAGTCGATAACCATTTCAGGGTCGCCGCCCTGCTCATTGTATTTCATCAGATACAAACGGGTGCGGAAAAACTTCTGGCCAGAACGGCTCACTTCGTACCGTGCACTAACTAACAGATCTTCATTATTTGCCCAGCGATACCAGTTAATTTTCACTTTCTTGTTATCGGCTTTAAGCAGATAGAAAGCATCTCCGGTTGAGAGGTCCAGCGTCATCAATACCGCCAGATCGCCCTCGGAGGAATTTCGCTCCATCGCAAAGCGTTGGCCGTCCGGTGACATCGATACGCCATAAAACTGCGGCAAGCGACTAAATACCTCGACAGGCTGTGGTTCTGCAGCCAGGGTAGCAGGCGATAGCATACTCCAACTGAACAAGAGTATTGTCAGTGTTTTTATCAGGCAAGACATACAACGATCCTTGTTTTTTTATCATATAATTTCGGGGTTAATATAAACGATAGATCACGCTGGTCGCAACAAAATGCCGTTCAGACAAAAGTGCTGTAGTGATCCCCGCTAAACAGGTACACTTTTTGGCGTAGATTCTGCTTTATGAATTGACCCATTTGTTTGTTTGCAGTGCAAGGAGCACACAGCCCGTTAATGTCTGTAGGTACTTTTTTTTCTTTTCGTCGCGCGTTGCTGGCGCTGACCTACCTGTTGCTCATCACCTGCCAGCCTTCATGGGCACTGGACTTCGAGCTAAAAGGAGTGGAACGAAGCGAGCTTGAAAACAACATTGAGTTGCATCTGGCGCAGGTTAAGCTGGCCAACAACACACTTGACGAACCCACCGAAGAACGCATCATCCGCTCTGTAAAAACTGCCCTGCAGCCTTTCGGTTTTTACAACGCTGAAGTCGCTCTTTATTTTGAACAAGAAGAGCTCGTTATCGACGTTAGCCTGGGCGAACCACTAAAAGTGAGTAACGTTACCCGTGAAATTATCGGTGATGGACGCTCAGATGATGCTTTTCGGCAACGGTATAACGCCTTTCCCCTCAAACAGGGCGACGTGTTACATCAGCCAACTTACGAAAAGTTTAAGTCAGACATGTTTAACTATGCGCTGTCTCACGGCTATTTTGATTTCTACTGGCAGGCCTCCCGGCTTGACCTGGTGCGGGAAGAAAACGAAGCCAATATCCTGCTTATTGCACAAAGTGGCCGCCAGTACGAATTTGGTGATGTGGAACTGGTGGGCGACGATCGGGCGGCAGCCATTATTGGCCGGCTACGGAATTTTACTGCCGGCGAGAAGTACAGCTCCGCCAAACTGACTGAATTTAACCGCCGCCTGAATGAAACCGGCTATTTTGCCCGCGCGATTGCCCGCCCTATTGTAAGCCGGGCCGAGGGGGCGCGAGTACCTATTGAAATTACCCTCACTCACTTACCACTGGATATTTTTAATGTGGGGGGCGGTGCCAACTCCGACAAAGGCCCCCGGGTGCGGGCCCGTTGGGAGCGGCCATGGGTAAATACCCGCGGACACTCGGTTACCGGCCAGGTGTTTTTCTCCAAGCTAGAACAGGCGGCGAGCCTTGACTACCGCATTCCGCTGGAAGACGTTAATAACGACTACGCCAGTATTCAAACCAGCTATGAATTTGAAGACAACTCCGTGAGTGATACGAAAAGTGAAACCCTGACTATCTCGGGCCATCGCTTCTGGAAAGAGGCGAATTCGCCCTGGCAGCGCAGCGTGTCGTTAACCTTTGAACGGGAGATGTTTACTCAGGGGATAAGCGATCCGCAAACCATTAATCTGCTGATGCCCGGTTATTCCGTGGGTTACACCAAATCCGATCAGGAACTGACCATCAGCCAGGGGCAGCAATACATTGTGGCAGTGCAGGGCGGGCACGAAAGCGCCGGCAGTGATATCTCCCTGTTTAAAATTACAGCCAACGCCAAAGTGATTACCACCATCAATGATACCCATCGGATTTATCTGCGCGCCGACGCCGGTGCCATTCGTACCGATGACTTTGACCGGGTGCCTTCTTCGCTGCGTTTCTTTACCGGTGGCGATCAGAGCATTCGGGGTTTCCGCTATCAGGAAATCTCGCCGCAGGTTCTCGATGACGAGGGCAATTCGGTGCTTACCGGGGGCCGCTATCTGGCAACGGCCAGTGTTGAGTATGCTTACCCGGTAGCCGATAACTGGCGTGCGGCCGTGTTTGCCGATGTGGGTACCGCCACCAATGACTTCTCTGATGGCTTATCGCGCGGCCTGGGTATCGGCGCTCATTGGTTAACGCTGATTGGCCCGGTGCGGTTTTACATTGCCCAGGGCAAGAATGACTTCGAAACACAATGGCGCTTCCACTTTTCGTTGGGGCCTGAGCTATGAGTATTAATCGCCTGGCAAAAGGCTTCTTAATACTGCTGCTCACTCTGCTGCTTATTGTAGCGGTTGTGCTGTCGCCGCTGGGCGCTCCGCTGATTAATTACGCCGCCAATAAATATGTACCTGGCCTGGCGGTTGATTCGGTATCGGGAAGCCCGTTAAGTGAGCTGACACTGGAAAAAGTCAGCTGGCAAAACGAACAGTGGCAGGTGAACGTAGGCAAAGTCACCCTGGCTCACGAGTGGACGTGTCTGTTAAACAGTAAAGCCTGCATTACCTCACTGCAGGTAAGTTCACCCCACATAAAACAACTGGCCGGGGCAGAAAGCCCCGACGAGGAGCCGTCTGAACCGAGCGACGAAATCACCCTGCCGCTGGCTATAGCGCTGGATGAGCTGAAAATCAGTGACGCGCGCTTTGAAAGCCCGGCCATTACCGTGCAAGCCGATCAGTTAACCAGCAGCGCCCAGTGGATAGACTCGCTGCAAATCAATCAACTGACACTCAACGGCCTCACCCTGATGTTGCCAGAGAGCGAACCCCAGCCGCCGTCGCCAGTAGCAATCAGTTATCAGGCGCCAGCCTTGCCCGACGTGCACATTCCGCTAACCTTACAGGCCAATGACGTGCAGATTTCAAACATCCGGGTAGTACAGGGTGAACAGGAAGTCGCAGCTCTGGATGTCGCCCTGCAACAAACCCAAATACAGGATAGCCGGATAGCTTTACAAGCACTCAGTGTTTCGATGGAGCAGGTTAATGCGAGTCTCGACGGTGAAGTGACCTTAAGTGGTCAGTACCCTCTCAATTTAACCCTCATTGCAGACCTCCCTGTTGAGCAGTCTACCCAGCATGCAGAGCTAACAGCCGAAGGCGATCTAAGCGATCTCGCGCTGGATATCAGCACCAGCGGACTGGCCAGTGCAGAAGTCAGCGGTAAAGCTAACCTGCTTAGTGACAGCCTGCCGGTGTCACTGCAAAGTCATTGGCCTGCCCAGACGCTTAACCCGCTGGCGGATATTGAACTCGATAGCGGTATCCTGTCGGTGCAGGGGCAAATGGGGGCATACGCCATCCAACTGGACGGCGGTGCCACCGTCCCCGACGTTTCACCCATTAAAGTTAGTCTGGTTGCGCTGTTAAGCGAGCGCTCGCTGGCCGTTTCTGCCTTTAACAGCGAGTTGCTTGAAGGCGAAGTGTCCAACAGTGGCGTATTGTATTTTAGCGACTCACTGAGTTGGGAAGGCATATCGCGCTTAACCCGGGTTGATTTACAAGGTTTCTCTGAGTTTGCCCCGACCAATGTAAGCGGTGTGGTAAAAGCGCAGGTGAGTATGAGCGACAAAGGCCCTAATGTGTTGGTATCGGATATTCGCATACGCGGTGAACACCTGCAGGAAATGTTTACCCTTACCGGTGATGCGGTGTATTCGGCAAACAGTGACATTATGGTGGCCAACCTTAACGGCGCATTGGCCGAAAACCATTTTTCAGCCGTCGGCCAGGTGTTTAATCAGCAATATCTGGATGCCCTTATCGCCATCGATTTGCAGCGGCTGGCGGCATTGTACCCCGAAGTGTCCGGGCAACTGGCAGGCTCAGTGGCTGTAAAGGGGCCCTGGGACGCGCCGGTAATCGATTCAAAGCTGGTGCTAACCGATATACTTGCCAGCGCCCGTTTGAATCAGGCGGCCGCCAACCAAGGTCCGCTAAATGGCGAAATCACCGTTACCGGTTCACTGGCTGAGCATGCGCTAAAAGCAAATCTGCAACTGCCTGAACACACTACCACCTTGAATCTGAACGGTGAGTGGCAAAACCAGCAATGGCAGGGGCAGTTATCGGATACACAATTGGCAGTGCTGAATACAGTCTGGGAATTACAATCGGATGTAACCTTACGTTATGCAGTCAGTCCACAGCATTTGACCGTGAGTCAGCATTGCTGGGAAGCCAGAGAAAAAGGCAACCTGTGTATTAATGCGGTGGATTATACTCCGGCAGAGATCAACTGGGATGTAAAGGCCAGTGCGCTGCCCATCGGGCTGTGGATTGATGAGCTGATGCCTGAATTACTGGTAGAGCGCAACAATGCAACGCTTAACATCACCACCCAGGGCAACTTCGACCCTGCCAGTGAAAAAGTTGCCGGCCAGTTGCAGGTCTCCGTAAGCCCGGACAAATGGCAGCTGGCAGGCAATGAGCCGGTCACCATTGACCTCGATGAGGTGAGTTTTAACGGCCAGTTCGACGCGCAGCAGGTGGCCCTGACCGGCAACATTATCAGCCCGCAAATTGGTACTATTACTTCCCAGGCCACGGTGTTTCCGTTTACCGATCAGCCTTCCATCGAAGCAAAAATTAACCTTGCCGACTGGCAGCTAGCGCCTTTTAAACCACTGATTGCACGCATGAATGAACTGAGCGGCAATATTAATGGTGAGATCAAGCTGGACGGGCCGTTAAGCCTGCCACAGGTAACTGGTCAGTTAACCCTGAAACAGGGCGAGATAAACAGTGAAGACCTGCCGGTTGCAGTGAGTCAGTGGCAGCAAACCATTAACCTCAACGGCGCCAGTGCCGATTTTGAAGGGGAATTTCTGCTCGGTGAAGGCCCGGGCACTTTGAACGGTTCGGTCGACTGGCAGGACGATCTGCTGGTCGATCTGGCAGTGAAAGGCGATGCCTTTACCGTAAACTACGATGATAGCCGGGTAAAAGTTTCGCCGGACCTGTCGATTAACCTTAGTCCACAAAGCGTGGATATTTCCGGTGACATTGATATTCCCTATGCCCGGGTAAAAATTAGTAAGCTGCCTCCCAGTGCAGTGTCACCATCACGGGATGTACACCTGCGGGGTGAGCCTCCCAGTGAGGCCCTGGTAGACAATATCAACGCCAATATTATGGTGACCATTGATGAAAATAAACGTGAGGAAGTCCGCCTTGATGCCTTTGGTTTAAAGGCCACATTAAGCGGTGGTGTAAACGTACAAACCCAGCCGGCACTTACCGGCTATGGTGATTTACAGATTATCAATGGCCGCTACGCAGCCTATGGCCAGAACCTGATTATCCGCACCGGAGAGGTACAGTTTAACGGCCCGTTAGATCAGCCTATTTTGCTGGTGGAAGCTATTCGCGATCCGGATCTTACCGAAGATGATGTGATTGCCGGCGTCCGGGTTGAAGGCCCGGCCAACCAGCCCAGTGTGTCATTATTCTCCGAACCCGGTATGGATCAGGCCAGAAACCTGGCCTACCTGTTAAACGGTAGCGGCGGACTTGGCGGTGGCCAGATGGACGAAAATTCCTACGCAGCCATGCTGATTGGATTTGGTTTATCCAGCTCCGAATCACTCACCAGTAATGTGGGTAACGCCCTGGGCATTGAGGATTTATCGCTCAGTACCACCGGTCAGGGCAGTGATACCAAGGTGGCGATTTCAGGTAAAATCGCTTCAAACCTAACGGTACGCTATGGCGTAGGCATGTTTTCTGACGAAGACAGCGGTGGTCAGGAAGTCGCTTTACGTTATCAAATTCTGTCTAACCTGTACCTGGAAATTGTGCGCAGCCTGTATACCACGGTGGATCTTTACTACCAGTTCACACTGGGGGATAACAAGCCCGCCAATGCCAATGAAGATGACAGCAAAGAAGAGTAATATGCATTAAACCGACTTTTGGGAACGCGACGGCTGTGGTCCTGATGACTATGGGAGCAAATCGTTTTGCTCCTGACTAACCAGTTGCGTATATTCCCGCTTAAATTTCTGTTCCCGCTTATATGCCCAGTAGCCAAACCCGGCCATCAGTACGCTAATAATGATAAAGGTGGCCACCCCACCTTTGTCCACAAAGGACTGCCAGCTAAGATCGCCAACTACAGCTGCAATTCCCCAGATAACCAATAGGATTAACTCACTGCTCCAGGCAGAATGCATTGTTATCCGCGCAATTCTCTGATTACTGAGATACTGCTTTTTTAGTGTCTCGCGGTAATGGCTGGTATCTTCAAATGACGCCAGCACCGCATGCCGACGCAACCAGATAACAAAACCGGTAAATACGCCGCCACACACCATAACCCCACATAAAACCAGAGCCAGATACAAAGGCAGTTTTTCCCAGCTGTAAATGAGCATCCCCAGGCCAATTAGAAAGCCTGTGAAATCAGAAACAATGTACCAGCGCTGCAGGCGTTGCTGATGCTTAAGACGCCGGGTAACATCGCTCAGATCAATTTCGCTCACCGGCTGCTGTTGCCAGAGTGCGGTTAAATCCTGCTCTGGTTTTTCATTCTTCATGGTTCATCCTCTGCTGCAGCGTGGTTTTCGCCCGCTGCAGTAATACACCAACGTGATTCTTGGTTAAGCCACACACTTCGGCAATTTCCTGATAACTAAGACCTTCCAGAGTGAGTGTCATGACCTGACGCATAGTAACCGGCAGGGTACGAATCGCTTCCAGCAAGGAGGTCACCTGCCGGCTGCGGGCAGCCACATATTCAGGCTCTTCATCAATCGCCCCTGCCGTACCAACGATATCGTCGTCATCCGGCTGACTCACATCGCGATTCTTCACCTCTTTACTAACGTGAGTCACCGCCCGGTTATGGGCAATTTTCAGGATGTAAGTTTTCAGACTGGCATCGCCGTTAAAGCGCTCTAACCCTTGCCATACCGCCAGGGCGATTTCCTGCAACAGCTCCTGACGCACGGATTCATTGGCCTCGTAGCTCGACGCTACGCGACTCAGCAGGGCCTGATGTTCAGCGAGTATTTGCTTAAAGTCCTGGTGCACAAAAATCCTGGTATGAAAGGTAAATAACTATGCTTACTGCCTTTAGTCTGCCTGCGATAAAAAAAATAACACGGTTGTGTAATTTTTTTTTAAGGCTGATGACTATACCGGTAACAACACCATTTAGTTAGTACCTACAGAGGAAATCACCATGACACATACAGAGATTATTTTGCTGGTAACCGCCATGCTTGGCCTGGGTTTATTTTGTCACTACCTGGATGCCAAATATCAATGGCAGCTAAGCGCCTGGTTTTACGGCAAGCCGGTTAATCCGTTTAAGCAAGCGCAGCAGGCGAACTCGCAAACTCCAGCCCAAAAAGACGCTGAAATTGCGGCCCTGAAAGAACGTATAGCGGTGCTGGAAAAAATCGTTACCGAACCAGCGTATGAGCTTAATCAGGAATTGAGTAAGTTGTGCCGGTAAAAAGAAAATAGCTATATTCCCGGCCCAACTTTCACTAGCCACACGGGCCCACTCTATTTCAATCACCCGGCCCTTCTTCTCTTGTCATCCCGTATATGGACTCCTCTTGTTATGCAATACCTAATTTGCGATGCTGTCAGGTGTGAGATGCGTGCGTATATTCGGACTCTTATCAGGTAGCTAGCCTTGTCCACGGATGTGCTCGCTCCCCCATGCCTTATACGGAATCAAGGTTTTGCCAACCGCCGGGATGAACAGGCGCTTGGGGGACGGTCTGACCTAATTAACGTCGCATTACTGGTATTGCAGAACCGGGTTAAATTGTTACAGACTCAGGGGCTTGATAGGGTTGTTGGTAGTGCACCATAGCCCAGGCCATCCTGACGGTTTTGTTAGCTAAAGCCACGGCGGCTCGCCGTAATCCCCGTCGCTCTATTAATTGCTTCATCCAGACTTCGCGGGTATTTCGTGGTGCTCGTTTAGCGACGATTTTTATTTTGGCCAGCGCGCCTTGAATCAGGTTGGCTCTGAGTTGTTTTTTAGCTATTCGTCGGCTAATTCCCAGCATCACGACTTTCCCCCCACTACTATGCTGTTTGGGTGTCAGGCCGATACAGGCAGCTGCCTCCCGGCCGTTCTTAAAGGCTTCACCGCGCGTTCCGAGTGCGAGATACAAGTTCAAGGCATTAACCGGCCCCACACCATCGAGCTTCTGTAATTCGTTACATTGCTCATGTGTATTCAGTTGAACGCGGAGCTGCTTTTCGGCCTGCCGAACCTGTTGTTTGAGACTTATCCAGAACTGATATTGTTGATGAAGCGGCTCCCGAAGCATCATTGGCAGCCCATTCTCGGCATCTTCCAGGATATCGGGGAGACGTTCCCGGAAGGCTTTCTCTCCTTTTGGTATCACAATGCCGAACTCAAACGCGATGGCGCGAACCAGATTACTGGTGGCAATCGCCGTATCCTGATAATGCTTACGTATCTTCTCCATTGCTTGCAGTGCTAACTGGTCATCACTTTTTATACTCACCGGTTTTAAGTTAGGCTGTCGCGCCGCGATGCCAATCGCTAATGCGTCATTTTTATCGGTTTTATGCCCTTCTACGAACTTTTTCACGAACCGTGCTGACAGTAATATTGGCTGATGGCCCAATGCCCGGGCTTGCTTTGCCCAGTAATGCGCACTGCCACAGGCTTCCATGGCAACAATAGAAGGGGCTTGTTTGGCTAACCAGTTAAGCACCTGCTGACGGCGTAATTCTCGATTGGTTTTCACCTCGTTTTGCTTATCTAAAATACAAACCTGAATAACATTCTTTGCTAAATCCAGGGCAATTACGTTATCTTGATACATGTATGGACTCCGGTTTTTTTGTGGAAGAAATAACCTATCCTCCTTTGGGGGAGGAGTCCATACATCGGTTTCGCACGGCGAAGACCGGGACCCCCTTCGTGTAACCCTGGTGCTTAAAAAACCTCAACGCTCAAGAACATACAAACGCAAAAATACATATTGTTAACCACTACGTGGAACCAAGGCGTGAATAGATCTAGCACTTAAGTGCTATTTTTTTGCTTAAAGAATCATGACAATGCTTGAGTGAGTCTGAACAATAAATGCCCTAGACTGAACACGATTGGTCATAAATGGTGCAATTTACAAGTGTAAACCGTTAAGTTTTTTTACAGTCTGCGTTTAAAGCGCTGTATTTACGGATAAAGCGCATAAAAAGTTGTACTGGTATGCAAATTGCCTTAATCAGATAAAGGCTATCTGATTTTAAAATTTACTAAATATACTAAGAAGCCTTTCAGAGTAACTATCGTCTTACAGTAGTCATTTTGTAGTAGTGACGTTGGTTAACTCTCTTGCTTATAACGCTGCAACTCATCAATCAGATCATTTTAATATAATATTTCTGAATGAGGTGTTTGCGTCAGGATGCAGTGAAGCACACTGGAGACGGAAGATGGAAATTTTTAGAGCAAGGGCCCCGTTGCGGATAAGTTTCGCTGGCGGCGGTACAGACGTTAACCCTTTTGCGTCAATGTATGGCGGATTTGTCCTTAATGCCACCATAAATAAGTATGCTTATACGAGCATTGCATTAAATGACAACGAGTCGATCACTGTTAATTCCTATGACTTTGATACGACAACAGAGTTTTGTAGTTCAACACTGAAAACTGACAACAATAACGATTGCTTCGTTAGATCAGTTTATAAGCATCTGGTAAGCAAGCCGTTAGGCATGGAAGTTATTACCCACAATGATGCTCCGCCAGGATCAGGTTTAGGTTCGTCTTCAGCGATGATGGTCTCTATCATTAGCGCATTCAAAGAACTGGAAAACCTGGTCATGAGTCCCTATGACATTGCCAGACTCGCCCACGATATAGAGCGCCAGGAATTACAGCAGCTAGGTGGAATGCAAGACCAGTATGCAGCAGCATTTGGTGGTTTTAATTTCATGGAGTTCGACGGTGACAGCGTTCTGGTAAATCGTTTAAAAATGGATCCTTGGGTTGTACGGGAACTGGAGTACAACATGATTCTTGTGTATACCCAGAAATCACGTCTCTCATCTAACATCATCGAAGACCAAATCAGTAATGTTAAGTCTAAGAAGACTGACAATATCGCGGCAATGCATCAAATTAAACAGCACGCCAACGATATGAAAAGGCTATTACTAAAAGGCCGGACTAACGAGTTTGGTGAACTGTTGCATGAGGCATGGCAGCAGAAAAAACGTATGGCAGACTCCATCACCAATGCTCATCTGGACGAACTCTACGAAGCGGCACGAAATGCCGGTGCAATTGGCGGTAAGGTGAGTGGTGCCGGCGGTGGTGGTTTTATGATGTTTTACTGTGAAAACAATAGAAAACGTCAGGTGGTTGAATCTTTAGAAAAAATGGGAGCCAGAGTAGAAAGCTTCAAATTTGAATTAGATGGTGTTGAAGCCTGGCGCAATATCAGAAAAGAACAGCTCATTCGTGAGCGCTTGAAAGTAACTGCGTAAGGTAAGGATGCCAATATGAACAGTGAAGCCACCACAGCTCCTCTGGATCTGAATGACAGTACAACGCAAAGTGTTACGGTAAGTAAAGCGTTTGAGTTGTCGGAAAAGTTAAGCAGTGTATCAATAATCTTCCCGGCCTATAACGAAGAAGAAAATATCGCTAATTCGATTAACAATGCGATCAAGGCATTCAGTAAATATTTTCATGAAGTAACAGTGATACCCGTAGATGACGGTGGTCATGATGCTACGGGTGAGATCATCGATACGATGGCCGCAAAGGATGAGCGGATTAAGCCGGTCCACCATGAGGTGAATAAAGGCTATGGTGCAGCCCTTCGTAGTGGATTTAGTGCAGCCGAAAATGATTATATCTTCTTCTCAGACTCCGACGGTCAGTTTGATTTGGAAGAAATTACCTTATTATTGGAACACATAGACAACTTCGACATGGTCCTCGGATACCGGGCCCATCGAGCAGACCCTTTGCATCGAAAGTTAAATGCCTGGGCATGGGGTAGTTTGGTTCGGTTGCTATTTCGTGTAAAAGTAAAAGATATCGATTGTGCGTTTAAGCTATTCCGTCGCGATATTTTTAACGAAATTAATCTTCAGGCCGGTGGTGCAATGGTCAATACCGAGCTATTAGCTTTGGCCAGGAAGCGCGGTTTCAGTATGACTAATGTGCCGGTGTCTCATTATCCCAGACAGCTTGGCGAACAAACCGGGGCAAATCCGCTGGTAATTATCAGAGCTTTTGCAGAATTATTTAAGCTCTACGCGAAGATTTCTTAAGTTGAGTGGTTGTTGAGTTATGGTTTATCAGCAGTTTTTAAATATCGTTGACGCATATGGCGACAAAGTTGCCATCAATGTCGGTGACTGTTGCGTGACTTACGCCCAGCTTAATGCGCGAGCAGAACAACTGGCTGCAGCGTTGGTAGCACGCGGTGTAACCAGTACTAGCGCTGTGGCAACGATTATCCCGAATGGTGCTGAGTTTTTTGTGGCAACGCTTGCAACTTTCCGCCTGGGCGCTACATTAGTCCCGCTCAATGTAAACTACACAGATTCAGAGCTTATTCAATACATCGATAAGTCATCGGCTCTGGTGGTGGTTGGTGATGCACAGAGTCAACAATCGCGAATTGAGTCACTGGGGTTAGTTGCTACCTTTGTTGATACCGACACTGAGCAATCAGTGGTTGTTCCACCCGTTGCCGAGTGTGACGATAATCAGCCTGCGCTTATTATGTTTTCTTCTGGCTCTACAGGCGGCTCAAAACAGGTAATGAGAACTTACCGGGCGTTACTTTCGGAATGGAAATCTGAAGTCGAAACTTTTGAAATCACACCTGACGACACCATTTTGTGCACTGTGCCGCTACATCATACCCATGGGTTTGGCAATGTGTTGCTAGCAGGAATATTAAGTGGTGCGAAAATTGTGGTCACTCCTGGTGAATTTAATCCGCGCAGTGTGATTAAAGCACTCGACAATCATCAGGTTACCATTTATCCGTCGGCCACCTTTATGGTTAAAATGTTATCGGTTATGCGCCTTCGCCAGCAACCGGATCTCAGCCATCTCAAGATTGTCTACACGGCTGGTGCACCGCTGGAAGAAGACATTATAGCTTCTTTCTCTTCGACTTTTGGTGTGACGCCCCGTCAGCTTTACGGCTCTACCGAAACCGGTGCAGCGGCGGTGAATAAACTTAATGCGCCTTCCAATAGTGTCGGTCAGCCGATGGCCAATGTCGAAATTCTAATTGTCGATGAACAGGATAATGCCCTGCCACAAGGCGAAGAAGGTGAGATAGTGGTTATTAGCGATGCATCGGCAAAGTTGTATGTTGGTATGCCTGAACAAACAGCAAAAACCTTCCGTAAAGGGCGATATTATACCGGCGACCTGGGGCGGTTTGATGAAAACGGTAACTTATATGTAACGGGTCGGCGTAAAAAGATGATCAACGTGGCAGGCCTGAAGGTTGATCCGGCCGAGGTTGAGTCTGTTATTCTCGCTATGGAAGGTATTACTGAAGTAGTGGTGCTGGGCAAAAAAGACGGCGACTACGGCGAAAAAGTCAAAGCTGTTATTGTGCCGCTGGAAGCGGCAACCGAAAGAGATGTCATAGAGCATTGTAAGGCACACCTGGCAGAGTATAAGTGGCCAAAAATTATTGAATTCAGAAATGATATTCCGAAAAGCCCGCTCGGAAAAATTTTACGAAAGTATTTATAAAGGAAAGCAATTATGTTGAAAGAGCACTTTAGAAGTCGCGGTTTCATTGAAGGGGGCATTGTCCACAATTGCGAAAAGGCCGCGATGGATATGGAGGCTCTTCCTCCATTTCTGCGCACGCTGCTGGTAACAGACGGCACGGTAACAAAAAGCCTTGAAGCTTTCTTCTGGGAAAATATCAAAGTAGAGATGCGCATGCAGGAGCAATGCTGGCTTACCCAGGATCTGCCATTCATCAATGCCAAAACCGGAGAGCATGCTTTAAAACGGGATGTCATTTTAAAAGGCGCCAAAACCTCTGATATCTATGCCTACGCTACGTCTTATCTGTTAACAGGGTTGCTGGATGAAGAAGTTAAACAGCAAATGCTTGGTGGAAAGATAGGTATCGGCGAACTATTACGTGAGATTGGTCTTGAAACCTACCGGGAAATTGTTGATTTCGGACGCGAAGTTTTTAACGCCAGTGTCAAGGAGGATGGCGAGCCAGAGTATGTAGAAGCTATTTACAGAACCTATGTCATCAATATTGGCGGCAACCCGGCAATTCAAATCACAGAGCGATTCCCTATCCGCTTATTTCAGAAGAAAGCCATTTAGTCAGGAAGAATTATGAGCAGTAAAGCGCAAATTATTGAGTCGTTACGAGAAACCCTTACCAAAGTGGTGAAGAAAGATTTTAGTACGGTTGATGTAAACGAATCGCTAAACCTTGATTCGATCAATCGCATTTCACTGATTGTCGAGCTGGAGTGGGTTTATGATATTGAGATAGATTCAGACGGTCTGGACCCCGAAGTATTCGACACACTTAACTCACTGGCTGGCTACATTGAAGGGTTGGTGAACGAAAGTGTTTGATTTAATTACGGCTGACCTGAAGTTTAAACAAGACTGGTTCCTCAGTCAGAAAAGCTGGTTTACCAAGAATATACGGATATTTCTGGAACCTGGCACCATTGCGTCGATTGTATACCGGTACGGAAACTGGACCCGTACAGTAAGCCCAAATTTATTAAAACTCCTGGTACGAATCCCCTATTTCTTTGCCAAAGCGATTGTTGTTACTGCCTTTGGTATTTATATCCCGTCCAAAGCCAAAATTGGCAAGGGTTTCACTATTCACAATTTCTCCGGGATCTTTATTAGTGAAGGGGAGATGGGTGAAAACGTCATCGTGTTTCAGGGCGTGACTATCGGTCACCTTCGCGGGCAACCCGCACCGCCAAAAATTGGCAACAATGTATTGATTGCGGCTGGTGCCAAGGTACTTGGCAGCGTCACCATTGGGAATAACGTGGTTATTGGGGCTAACTCCGTGGTGATTAACGACGTACCAGACAATTGCACCGTAATGGGAAATCCGGCACGGATTATTTCCCGCGAGACAAACTGGATGTCAGAAAAGCTGGCTGGTAAAGACGACAACTATTAACGCAGGACTCGGTCGGACCCGCATATAAGGTTCAAAGGGATGTTTAAGAAATTAAAGGTTGATGCTCAGCAGCGGCGTATGTGGGCTGCCGATGGTGGTTTGAATGGCAATGGCGCCGGCCACTGGTTAAGCCGTACATGGTTAGCAACCTGTGTGTACCGATTTGGGCGTTATGCCAACGAAATTGATATCAAACCACTGAAAATAGTGTGCAAAGTGCTCTATTACCCGTTGTTTTTCATCACTCAGGGCATAACGGGTATCAGCGTTCAGGCGCACTGCAAAATTAAGCCCGGGCTGGTTCTCAATGGTACCGGCGGGTTGTTTATTCTGGCCGAAACCATTGGTGAGAATTTTGTTGTGGGCTCAGGCGTTACCGTTGGCAATGTGCGCGGCAGTAAAAACCTGCCGGTCATTGGCGATAACGTCTGTATTGAACCCGGCGCCAAAATATTAGGCGAAGTGACGATCGGCGATAACGTGCTGATTAGAGCAAATAGTCTGGTGTTAACGGATATTCCGGATAACACCATGGCAGTGGGCAATCCCGCGCGGATAAAGCGTAAACCAGATGAGTCGGAGAGTTAGATGTCTCAGCAACAGTTTAAAGTTGACTTTATTGGCGTAGGATCAGGCAAATGCGGTTCTACCTGGTTGTATGAAAATGTTATCCAGCACCCCGAAGTGTTTGATGGTAACCCCAAAGAAATTCACTACTTTGGTGACCTTTACGAACAGCAGGATTTTAATTGGTACAAAGATTTATTTGCCGGCTCAGAAGGTAAGATCAAGGGTGAGTTTTCCATTAGTTATATGTACCACCCATTGGCGGCTGAGCGCATCTACAAGCACTTTCCCGACGCTAAAATTATTGCCATGGTGCGCGATCCGGTTGAGCGAACATACTCAGATTATCAGCATTTTATTCGCAAAGGCGATGTCAGTCGCGATTACCCCTTTTCGGAATATATTCGTGATCAGGACAAATTAAAGTTTGGCTATTACACCGACTATCTCGCCCCTTTTTACCAACACTTTCCCAAAGAGAATATTCTGGTACTGGTGCTCGAGGAAATGCAACACGATCTTGCCGCCTGCTATAAGCAAATCTTTGAATTCATAGGCGTAAAAGACACCAGCTTTTTACCTGAGGGGGTAGAGGAAAAACGCAATCAGGGTGTTAATTACCGCTTCTTAAAGCTCGAGAATGTGCTGGTCAGAACCTACCGCTTTATGGTGAAACGCGGTCTTACCGGGTTTGCTGAGCGACTTAAACGGTCTGGCCTTGCCCAGCTGGTTAGAAAAATGAACGCCAAATCAGAACCGTTACCTGAGATGGACTCAGCAAGTCGCCAACAACTGGTTGATTACTTTGCTGAGGAGCAAACCCGATTAGCGCAACTACTAGGCAGGGATACGCAAATATGGAATCGTTAAAACTCGACGGCGTGGTATCGCTACTAAACCGGGTGCCGGCATTGCGCAGAATGATCTTTCGCGGCCCCTCTGTTGCCCTTTGTTCTATGGGCGGGGTGGGTTCAACAGCATTGGCCCGGCACATTGGCTCAATTGCAGATAAGACCGTACGTGAACATGCTTATTCACCAGCTGTCTACAATGACGAAACTAAAATTAAGCTTGGCTATGTGTTTGGTAACCCCTACAACAGCGTGCTCTCGGTGTTTCGTCGTGGTTACCAGTCGATGCACGCTAAGGCTATGAATGCCAACAGTGATACCCCTGCTGCGGATCTAAAAAATATGTCTATCGAGGCCTATCTGGAGCGTGGCATTGACGAGTTTCGCCTTGAACGTCAACTGGATAACTGGCTTAACCCGGAGCTTACCAGACATCCGATTATTCTCATCAAGTACGAGGAGTTAGCCACGTCAATCGACGAGGTACTGGCATTTTTCGATTGTGATAAACCATTTGAGGTACGAACCCGAAAATCCTCCTGGCGCGATCAGCCTGCAGCTATCGTGGCTGGATTAGAAAAAATGTACGGTGGTTTCAACGAGCGTGTGAACGCAATGCCTGCGGTCACGGTGGTTGAGCCACATCCTGTTGTTAACAAGGAAGTAGCAGTCAGTCATGGATGAATCCCGTAAACATAAAGTGGTGATGGTAGCCGCATGCCCATTCCCCGCGAACCATGGTTCGCCAGCATCCATCAGAGAAATGTCGGAAGCACTGGTAGAGCTGGGCCATGAGGTACATATCCTCACTTACCCGATTAAAGAGAATATCCCGGTAGTCGGGCCAAAGATCCACCGTGTGTCATTCCCTTTCCTCAATAAGAATAAAGTTACGGTTGGCCCTACGCTGGAAAAATTTGTCTACGATCCGTTAATGGTGTTTCGCCTTATCTGGATGATTTGGAAATATAAAATAGATGTTATCCATGCGCACAACTACGAGGGCGCATTGATTGGCTGGCTGGCAAAACTGGTCACTCGTCGGCCGATGCTCTATAACGCGGTCAATAATATGGTCGATGAACTGGTCACTTACGACTTTATCTGGTCTAAAAAGTTCGCCCTGAAACTGGCCGGCTTGCTGGATAAAACTATTCCTTTTATGGGCGATTATGTCACCGCGGTATCTGATTCCTTAAAAGCTTATCTGGTTAAAATTGGCGTCAGAGCCGATAAGATTCAGGTATTACCTGCCGGGGTGAATGCCAGTATGTTTTCAGCCCGCAATAAACTGGCTCTGCGAGAAAAATATGGCTATCGCGAGGAGCAGCAGATAGTCATTTACACTGGCAGTCTCGACAAGTTTCAGCGCATCGATTACCTGCTCGATGCTACCCATCTGCTTAAGCCAAAGTACCCCGAACTTAAAGTGATTCTGGCGTCGAACATCGCCAATCAAAAAGACCTTGATACCATAGAGGCGCAAATCCAGGCACTGGATATCGACGACGTAGTGGATATTGTAAAAGGGCTGGAGCTCGAGAAGCTACCTGATTATCTCGCCTTATCTGACGTGGCAACGCTGCCGAGAACGGACTGCCCGGGCCATCCGGTCAAAATTCTCAACTACATGTGCGGCAATATTCCTATCGCTGGGTTTTCCGGAGCGGCAAAGGGATTACATCACATGAAAACCGCTGTGCTGGCTGAAGATCACAACGTTAAAGAATTCGCAGAATCTATTGCTATGCTGCTGGATGAAAAAGATAAAGCACAGTATGTAGCAGAAAAGGCTCGCCAAACTTTGGGTGAGCTTTATGAGTGGAAAGTATTGGCAAAGGGCATCGCCGTTATTTATGACATGCTGATTGAAGGTGACTTTGAAACTCGAAAACCGCTACTTAAGCAGTATATAAGGGATAGTTACCAACCGAAGTTCTGGGACAAACGCCAGGAACAAAAAACGCCCGTCCCTGAAGATATTCTGGAACGCAGGAAAGGGGAGCGACGTCAGCAACAGCTGCGAATTGACTTTATCGAGCGTCGGAGAGTAATCGATGCAGAATAGTCTGTCAGGATTTGACGCGTTAAGAATCGACCTGCGGCGAAAGCGCCGTCACTACACACGCATAGATAATTTTGTAAACAAATACATAAAGATGACATTGCAGTGGGGCTCGCTAGCAGTAATGGTATATCGCTGTGAACAGCAGATCAGCAAACTGAACATCCCGGTTGTGAGCCTGCTCCTGCTTGCCCTGTTCAGGCTGGTTTCTTTACCGGTAAAATTGGCGACTGATTGTCGCATCAATCCGCAGGCAGGCATCGATAAAGGCCTGGTATTACATAATTTCGCTGGCATAGAACTGGATCCCTGCCGGGCCGGCACCAATCTTACGGTTAATCAAAATGTCTGCATTGGCGTGGATTACTATAAGCGGGGTAAACCTGTGCTCGGAAATAATGTATTTGTAGGAGCGGGCGCCAAGATTCTGGGTGACATTGAAATTGGCAATAATGTGGTGATTGCGGCAAATTCAGTTGTAATGTCATCGATTCCTGACAACTGTTCGGTGGTTGGGATCCCAGCCAAAATAGTATCGCGGGGAGTCACCAGTGATTACCTTAGCTTTGATGTTGAATAAGCGGCAGGAGGCGAAATGAAGGTGGTCATTCTTGCCGGTGGACTCGGCACAAGGTTACGCAGTGTTGTGAGTGATGTACCCAAGCCCTTAGCACCTATCCAGGATATTCCCTACCTGGCTTACATGCTTAATGCACTGTATGCCAAAGGGCTGCGGGAGTTCATTTTATCAGTTGGGTATAAGTCAGCCCATTTCGAGCAGTTTATTGCCACGCAAAAATTACTTTTGCCCGATTTAACCCTCGAACTGGTTGTTGAGTCAGAACCGCTGGGTACCGGAGGAGCATTAAAATATTGTTTTGCACACCATCCGGCTGAACGCTACCTGATATTCAATGGTGACAGTTATTGTGACTTTCCACTTGCCGAACTGTTAGAGGCCGCATCAAAGCACAACATGGCCATGGTGGTTGCCAGGGTAGATAACATAAGTCGTTACGGTGAAGTGACGTTGCGCGAGAACGGATGTGTTGAAGCTTTTCATGAAAAGCAGCCCACTGATCGAGCCGGGCTTATTAACGCTGGGGTTTACTGCCTGCCGGGGGATATCTTTGCTCACTTCAATGGCCCGGAACGTTTTTCGTTTGAACAGACTATCATGCCCGGACTACTGACTCAGGGGGTCGCTACGGTTGCGGCGACGGGGCCCTTTATTGATATGGGCATACCAGAAGACTACCAACGGTTATCCTCCCAACCGGATTATTATTTTCCCATGCGTCCAGAGTGGCCTGCAGCCGTTTCGGAAAATCCATCATGAAATTATTTTTATGGCCGGACACTCTTTACCTGCGGCTTCCGGTGAGCCTTTGCGTTTTATTACTGCTGGTTAGCGCTTGTCACGGTAATAATATGCAGTACCCGCAGTCTTCAAAACCGGTATCTGGTAATGAAAGCAGTGTTACCACACCGGTGCCAGAGACGCCAAAAGCAAGTCATCAGGCTAAGCCGACAGGCAAGGTGCCGGCTGGCATTTTTGTTAGCTCCGGACCAACCGTGAGTGATCGCGTACTGGGCCAGTCGCACGTTGCCGGCAATCTGATTCGGGTGGGCTGGGATCAACTCCAACCTGTGCCGGATAGCTTTGATTTTTCTGCCATCGATACGTTGATAGCGCAGGCTCGCCAGCACAATAAGCAGGTGACGCTCAGCGTATTGAATGGGCCGCGAACGCCTGCGTGGGTCTACGAAAAAGGTGCCACAGCGTTTAGCTACGAATTTAAAACACGGTATTCAGGCCGGGGCAATCGTCAGGAAGCCATCCCGCTACCCTGGGATTCCACCTATCTGTCTTACTGGCGTGAGCTGATTACTGAGCTGGGCAAACGTTATGCAGATAACCCGACGATTGCACTGGTGCATATCACCCATGCCTCTAAAAATGGCTTTGAAATGCAACTGCCCGAACAGCGGGTTGCGGGACGACCGGAAACGCCGGCATCCGGGCCATGGCACAATGCCGGCTATACCCAGGAAAAACACGTTCAGGCCATCCAGCAGGTAATCACCTATTTTGCCGACGCATTTCCTGATACACCGTTGGATATAGAGATACATCCGGTGCTGGATTCTATTGAGCCTGCACGCCAGGTTTATGAATTCGGAAAAGCTCGCTACGGCAAGCAATTTGGCCTTTTTTCGGCGTGGTGGAGTGGCAAGTCGCAACCCTGGAATCAAGCGCTGTATCCCCTTTTTCAAAGCGCTTGTGAAGCCTCGTTTTGCAATATTCAGATGATAGGTAATCAAACCCGACAGCCTGAACGGTTACTTAATGGCAGCTTGCTAAGTGCGATGCAGGAAGCAGAGAAACTGGGCGCAAAGTATTTCGAAGTATGGAGCGCAGATTTGGCCAACAACGCGCTAAAAAATGAAATAGCAACTTTTAGTAGCACCTTACAACAGGATTAGAAGAGAAGTTATGGCGAGTACACTTGGTCACGCATTATGTGGCATTGATTGTTTATTGGTTGGTCGTCTGGTGAGTCCGAAACTGGTTAGTCCGCTTAGTATCGGCTCCGTTTTTGCAGCCGTGTTTTTGGCTAACGCGCCGGACCTTGATTTGTTGGTAGGCCCTTTATTGGGTAAGCACCACCATTATCTGCATGGGCAATTAACTCACTCGATTATGTTTGCCTTGTTGTGTGGCCTGATATTCTGGGGGCTTGCCCGGTTAACTGGTGTAGAAGAGCGAAAAGGGCGGGTTATGGCAACCATGGTAGCTGCCACGCTGCTTAGTCATGTGTTTGTTGACTGGTTTACCGGGCCTAATCCCGGCATAAACCCCAGCTTCGGTATAGTGATCCTGTGGCCATTTAATATGGAGCGAATTCACGCTCCTATCACGCTTTTCCTTGGCCCTAATCATGCTTCGATGACCGAGTTATTGTCTCTGCATAACGTGTGGGTTATGACCAGGGAAACGCTTATTTTTGGTGGCTTTGCATTGTTACTCTGGTACTTTTCGCCAACCTTAAGACAGCAAATAAACAGCTTTTTAATCAATCTGGTACCGGCCAGACTCAAGTGAGTGAGATGCATCATGACAGCAAATAATAGCTCTAACCAGAAATTGGAAAAACGCCTGTCTGTCACCTTACTGGTGGTTTTGATAGTCGCGTTAGTCATCCTGGGCAACTGGGCGTTAAATATCATCTCCGCCCACCTCAGCACTACCAGTGCCAGTTTTGCCAGGGAAAATGACAAACCGATACCGGTAAAGGTCATTGAAGTAGAAGCCGCACCGGTCAAGGCTACGCTGGTAACTCAGGCAACCCTTGTGGAAAACCAGGAGTTACCCATTTACCCTGGTTCCAATGCTATGGTCAATGAAGTACGTGTTCAGGTAGGCGACCTGGTTAAGAAAGGCGATGTGCTGGTGAGTTTTTATGAAGATCAGCTCAAAGCCAAAGTCGAACTGGCCAAATCAGTGGCTGAGATTGCCGAGGAAGAGTACGAGGAAGCTCTGCGCAACTTTACCCGTGTGGAGTCACTGTTTGCCAAGAATCTGGTTGGCAAAGACGAATTTACCAAAGCGACTCTGGCAGAAAAGCAAGCTAAATCGAAGCTTATTAACAACCAGTACGAAGTGCAAAAAGCTGAATTTGAATACTCTCAGGTTGAATTAAAAGCACCGGTAGGAGGCGTGGTGACAGCTGTATCCGCCTTTGAAAACACTCAGGTACGCATGACCATGCCAATTATTACCCTGAGCGTGACCAATCCTATTTATGTGGAAGCCAAGGTGGCACAGCGATACTTCGGAGAGTTATCACTGGGACAGCCTGTAAGTGTGTCGCTGGATGCTTTTCCCGAACGCACAATTACCGCTGAAATCCTGCGATTGGGGTATGAGGTGGACCGGATCAGCGACACGGTGTCAGTTTACGCTAAAGTCGAAAATCCCGACCTGATCTTACGGCCCGGAATGGGCGGTATCGCGACCATTGAACTGGCCGGAGGCGCTGCTGATACCCTCAGGATCCCTGCCATTGCACTGCTTGGCAGTAATGGACGCAGTGGGTTTGTATTTGTTATTGATAATACTCAGAAGGCACACCTTAAAGAAGTATCTATTATTGGCTATGAACAAGGGTATGTGGGCATTCGCTCAGGACTGAGTCCCCGCGACAAAATTGTCGTGGTAGGCCAGCAGGCGCTTAAGGATGGTGATCGTGTGGAGATGGGCAATGCGAGCTAAGAACCTCTTATTTATCATTAGCTGTTTTTCGTTGCAGGCCTACAGTGCGGTCCCGGTAAACAGTTTCGAGCAGCTTATCGACATGTCCTGTAAAGCTCATGACATGACGGCTAATGTGCGGTTGCAACTGGATGCAGCCAGGCAACGGGTCGAAAATGCCGAGTTCAATAAATGGGTACCGGAAGTCACTGTTGGCGTTGATGTGTATGCCGCTAAAGGACAGCCCACCAGTTTTTTTGCCGTTCAGGAAGGCACGGTCCAGGATCCCGAGCAGCCTAACTTCTATTCGAAAGGTGAGGCCTGGCAAGGTAAGGTGGATATGAACTGGGGGCTCTACGAGGATGGCAAGTGGTTAGGGGAATCGGCACTGGCTAACGCGGAGGCGGAGTCACAATTATCGGTGGCCAAATCGCAGCTCAGCACCGCCCATCGTGAAGCACTTACGCTGGTAAGTCAGTACTATTTTAACATTATGATGTTCAGTGCTCAGCGCGACGTTTTACAGCCCCTGGTTGCTAAGCGTCAGCAGCAACTGGATGAAATGAAAACCAAAGTTGAGGCCGGGGTAAGTACAACTGACGATCTGTTCACCGCCAGTGCGGCCTACGCCAGTTTGAAAGACCAGCTCGATGACGCCATTCGCCAGCGGGAAGTCAACTACCAGTTTTTGCTGTTGATGCTGCAGCGTGATGTTGAGTTATTAAATGCGCAACCGCAACAGAGCTTTAAAGAATTAGCCACTATTACAGAGCGTCGCCTGCAGATGACTGATCTGGACCGCCTGGTTTCTGCCCATCCTGATATCACTCTGCTGGAATCTAAACTGGCACTGGAAAAAGACAAGCTTGATGCCCAGTACGGCAAACTTAAACCCTCACTTGGCTTGTATGTAAAATTGCGCACCGGAGATAACTTTGGCAGTGCGCTGCGTAAAGACTACAGCGAAATTGGTCTCACTATAGAATATCCACTCGGTGCGGTGGCGAGTAATTATGGCGAGTCCAAAGCGCTGCGAAAAACCGTTACCGCGATTGATTCAGAGCTGGATTACCTGCGCAAGATAAAGCGTCTGCAAGCGGCGAATATCGCCGGCGATCTGGCCAGCTCCAAAAGTAAGATTGAGGTTGCCCGCCTTGAACTGACCCGCCGTGAACAGATGCTCAGTAGTGAGAATGAAAGGGTGGCAAGCGGCCTGTCTGGGCTCGATGAACTGGTGCAGGCAGAGGATGACAAAATCACGGCGCAGCTGAATTTACTAACGGCCTATAATCAGGCCTGGATGCAATACGCTGAGGCATCGTTGTTCAGCAACCAAATTTGTCAGCCAGAGTGATATAAATGATGGCGGGCAACGGACGCGTTTTAAAAAATCTGGTTATGGTCTTTGCCAGCGAAGGCGTTGGCGGACTGCTGAGTTTTATTATCGTGTTGTTGGCTGCCCGACTGCTGGGAGTAGAACAGTTTGGTGTGTTTTCCTACATCCTGGCAATCACCAGTGTTTGTCAGCTAATTGCAGATTTTGGCCTGACCAACCTGATTGTTCGTGAAGTCGCCAAAGATACCAGCAAGGCACAATACATTATGAGTAATGTACTGTCGCTGGCCTGGGTACTGTCGATTATCATCTTAACCGTAGTGGCACTGATAGCGTTATTCAGTTTGGATACTGCCCTACAGCAAAGCGCTGCTATTGTTATGGGCGTGGCGGTATTGGCTACTTACCATTCAGTGGTTTATTCGTCGGTGTGCCGGGCTTTTGAGCAAATGAGTTACAACGCCATCAGCTTTGTGGTGCACAAAGTTATTCTGCTGGCTCTCATCTACCTGTTTTACCATTTGTCGCTGTTTTCATCTTCGTTACTGGCTATTTGTACGGCGTATTTAGTGGCTAATCTCTGTCAGTATGTCTACTTCGTAGTGGTCGTCAGAAGCCGGTTTATTCGTTTTGGTTTTGGTCGTGACTTTGCCTTTGCCTGGCAGTTGTTAAAAGATGCTGTACCCATTGGGGCATCTATGGTGGTTCGCCGGTTAACGTTGCAGGTAGATACTTTATTGCTGGGCGTGCTGGCAACTGCCAGTGCCGTTGGTTTATTCAGCGCCGCTTATAAAGTGGTACAGGTTGTCGATATGATCCCGTTTGCGATCTGTTTGCCGCTGTTTCCAGCCATGTCGCGTATGGCCGGTAAGGAGCCGGATAAACTGCCGGCATTCTTTTCGTTAACCCTGACCGGTTTTTTAATTGTTTCTATCCCGTTGTGCGGCTACGTATTTGTTTCAGCCGGCAACCTGATTGACCTCTTTTACGGGCAGAGCTATACCAGTGCTGTACCGGCTTTACAGATCCTGGCCTTCGCTATTATTGGCCTGTTTGTCAATATGTTGTTGAGCTACGTTTTTATGGCGCTGGGCAAACAGCGGTTTTATTTACTGGCAGCACTGAGTTGTCTGGCCGTAAACACTTTAGTTGATATATTACTCATTCCTCAAATGGGAGCGACCGGCGCAGCCTGGGGTACCTTGCTGGGAGAGCTGAGCTATTTTCTGCTATGTATTGTGTTTTTATCCCGCGTGCAACTGGCCTATGCCTGGTTCGCACATCTGGCCCGCCCGGTTTTGTTATGTGTCGTTATCTGCTGGGTAGCTTCCCTTTCTCCTCCGCAGGGTGTTACCGGGCAAGTGCTATTCTCGCTGGCTTATGGACTAAGTTACCTGGCCGGTCTGTTTGTGCTGCGGGTATTTAAGCCAGCTGACATAAAGCGGGCCCTGGCGCTGCTAACAGCGCGTCAGGGCAGGCCTCCACTGGCCGATAACTCGGCATCGGGGAGTTAAATGATGCGTGCTCTTAGTCTCTTACATAGCGGTTTGCAAACGGCCTCCAGGCCCTGGCGTTTTTTTGAGCAATACCCCATATTATTGCTGGCTGCATTATTAATTGTGGTGGGAAGTGGCGGTACCTGGGTGGTGATGCCACTGACGGGAGAATATCGTTTGGCTGACCTGCCGATGGCAGCACAAAATGGTCAGTTTAAGCTGTTGGTGCTGGGTCTGACGGCGCTGATTTTTTTAACCACAGCCATGCACATGTACACGCTGCGTTTACTGATATGCCTTGGCTTAACCGCGCTGATGTTTTTTATTGCCCTGTCGGTGAGTATGCTTGACGGTGAACGTATTCAGCTTTATATCGCAGAAAGTCAGGCATTTCGTGACATACAACATATTCTCGCCTTAAACGCGATCCCCAATGCCGGTCGCTCAGTGGAAACGGCGCTGGCATTTGATGCTTATCATTTTACCGATCGCATCCGGGCTTCACTCGGCATACTGGGCTGGGGCGCCAAATTAAGTATCCTTATCGGCTGCGCGGTGTCACTTTACTGTATTGTTAGCAGCCAGCGTAAACTGTTGGCACTATTACTGGCGCTGATTTTTGCTTTGACCACCTTTTTTGCTTCCGGGCTGGGCGCAATATCGCTGGCCTACCTGAAGATTAATCAGGGCGTTCGGGTGATAAATAACGGTGAGCCCGCAGCAGCTATTGGGATTCTTAATGAAGCGGTGACGCTTGATCCGGTATTGACCTATTCACCGGGATTTACACTGTTGCATTCTTACCTGTATTTTTCAATTTATGGGCCGGCGGCGCCTCTGGCCAAAGCGTATCAGCTTGAACAGCGATTCAGTGCCGGCCAGTTTGCAGAAGTAATCGACACCAATGCGCTGTCGGCAAGCTCGGCTGTGTTAAATGCAGAAGGGCAGCAATCGAGTATCAGGCCTGAATTGGTTAATGCGCACATTCGCACTGAGCAGCGGATCGCCATGGATGCCTACAACCGCATTGGGTTACTACACCTTTGGCGGAGCGAATGGGGGCTGGCAGAGAGTCATTTTAAATCCTCACTGGCAATAGACAGCAACCCGGTAGGACAAACCGCCTTGTTACGCATTTACCAGCAGACCCGCCAGTTTGAAGCTTGCGTTAATACTGCCGATTTATTGTTGTTAAGCACCCACAACCGCTCCGTATCGGCTGATGTTTTCTCGTCAAAAGGTGATTGCCTCAGTCAGTTAGGCCGCCCAGCTGAGGCCCGTCTGGCTTATCAACAGTCTATTGCTCTGGATAGCGATAAGAATTACCGGGCGGTTAAAGGCCTGAGCGGTACTTAGGGAGATGATGATGAGGGCTGAACATTGGTGGAGTGCTATTACACTTATTATCCTGACCGTTTGTGCAGTGTTTTTTGGCTACCTGCAGTCGGTGGATGCGGCGAACCCGCGCTCTGTGCTGAGCTGGTCACAAAGCCAGTGGATTAGCACAGAGTCGGCAAGTGCCAACGGTTACTTTCGCCAAACGATAGAGCTGGACAATGCGCCTCAGCGTGCAGTGCTGCAAGTATCAGGCACCGACAACCTGCAGATTTATGCCAATGGTAAGGTGATTAAAACTGTAGAAAATCGCTCATTGCAGGCGACTGCTGTACTCGATCTGAGTGGAGAGCTGCAATCCGGTAACAATATTCTGGCGTTTGAGTTACATCGTTCTTCTTTTCCGGCAATGGTGGCTTTGCGATACGAGTTAACCGTTATCGATGCACTGGGACAGCGGCAAATCTTTTTTTCAGACACTGGGGTGAAGAGCCAGACATTATTCCCGCAAACAACGAGCCGTTACGAATGGTTTGACAAGGGTTACGATGATGCATTCTGGAGCCGCTCAGCTCAGGTTGCCGGTGAAAACCAGATGGCGCAGGTGACCATACCACCGGAATTATTACTTGCTTTACCAAGTCCGCCTGCCTATGAGCTGGAGGCATCACAGCATTGGTCGGTTTCACTTTCCACAACCTTTGAATATGCATCTAAGCAAGCAGGTCAGGTATGGTTGGCGGTGGCGTCTGATGTACCCTATGAGGCGATTATCAATGGTATCAGTGGCGGTATCTTTTCACCCTCCGATACGCAGCTACATTTGAATTCGGTCTTGCCGCACCTGAGAGAGGGTGAAAACAGCATTGAAATTAACCTTATGAACAATGGCGTTGACCCGGTAGTGGCTGGTGGTCTGATCCAGCAGAATGATTACCAGTTAAGCACTGCGTTTATTTCGCCGGATTGGCAAATTCATGGTGGCGGCGGCAGTGGCCATTCGGCTTTGGATGATATTCGCTCAATTAGCCATTTAACCCAGGTCAGCATTGCCGCTCCCGCACTGCCACCAACCTATACTTTTATCGTAAATGATAGATTTATCCCCCCTGCCGTGGCGCAAACCGGCCCGTGGTTGCAAGGCGGAATTGTAGTACTGTTTATCTTGTTGGTTGCACCACTGTTCAGACTGCTGGGAGTGAGTCTGCAAAATCAACTCACCAGCACGTGTTTTGCTAATGCAATGGCCATTTTATGTTTAGTTGCCGCGTGGTTTGTGGCTCAGGATGTGCGCTTCGACGCACGCCAAATCTTTTCGATAAATGCCTTACAGCTGATGCTGATTGTCTGGATGCTAATGGTTGTGGTGGTGCTAGCCGAGCAAGCGGCAAAGACTTACAGACCAGCCAGTACCCTGGCGCCTGGCGAGTTGCATCGCAGTAATCAGCTTAAGCTGGGTACTATTGCTTTTTATTTTGTTAGTGCCGTTGTGACACTGGCTGCCTTACTGCTGCGATTGCACAATATAGAGCAGCAGGCGCTTACTGTTGATGAAGCTACTATTGCCGGCTTTGCCAGAGGGGTACTGGAACGCGGCTACCCCTATTTAATGGTAGGCGGGATGGAAGTTGAACTGGCTACTTATGAGCTGGTGCCTTATTTTCTGGCCGCCTCGGTAAAAATGTTAGGCTACAGTGACTTCGCCTTGCGTATCCCGGCCGTAATATTTGGCACCGCTACCTGTCTGCTAATTATCTATTGTGGCTCGGCCTGGTTTGGCCGGTTAACCGGTCTGGTTGCCGGCGTGCTTTATGCAATTTCGCCATGGGCGATATACTGGGGCAAAAATTGTTTCCATCCGTCACAGATCCAGTTTTTTAATTTACTGGCACTTATCGCTTTTTACAGGCTGCTTGCCAGTGACCGAATTTCTCTCAAACTTGCCTGTTTATCGGCATTGGCCTTTGCCTTCAGTTATCTGAGCTGGGAAGGTTCCGGGCTGGTTCTGCCCATTATGGCCTTCGTTGCAATTGTCATCCGCTGGCAGGACTGGCGATGGTTTTTTCAGCCTAACCTGTGGATTGCCGCAGTGTTAATCATTTTTGTGGTGGCAGCTCAGGGTATTCGCCGTTCTTTGCTCCAGGAACCCTTTATTATGGTTGGGTTTGGTAAAAGCGATCTCGCCACACCGAAACTGACTTTCACACAGGCATCGTATGAACCCTGGTATTACATCAACAATTTCTTCTTCACCGAAACCCATATCGGGCTTAGTTTATTTTTCCTGCTCGGCCTTATCTTCATGTTTTACGACCGCAAACTGAGCTTTGTGATGTTGTTTGTAGTTATGGCCTATTTGTCGTTAACCAATCTGCTGGGTTACTACAATGCCCATTACTTCTACTTTGTGCTGCCGGTTTTTTTACTCGCTGTAGCCGCGGTTTTTGTGAAATTATTAATGCTTATCCAGCGTCAGGTTGGCAGGTTCAGCGGGCCGGTTTTTCGTATTCAGGGCGTGCTTACTGCCGTGCTTATCATGGCGGTTTTAATAGTCCCAGCTGGTGCAGGGGGCTTACAGTTGTATCGCTTGATGAGCGGTAATATCGATACAATGCGGGTGGATTATCGTGCGGACCTGGCTGGTATGGACGGTCGGTCAGTGTCGCAGGCGCTCTCTCAGTACTGGCGCAGCTCAGACGTTTTAATCACTTCAATCCCACTGCTTACCGAGCATTATGTGGATAATAAAGGCGATTACTTTGTACAAACTATTACCGATCGCAAGGTGGTGTTCGATACGGTTAAACAGCGTCCCTATTACGTGGATAAGTTTGTCGGTAACCCGGTACTGCGTAATAAACAGGAACTTCAGGATGTGCTGAGTCGCCATGACCGCGTGTTTTTCGTTGCCGCACCGGTAGACGGCTTAACCCGGATCATTGATGCCGAGACGCTGGATTTTATTAATCAGAATATGCGGGTTATCGCCGAGAGTTACGACAGCCGCCTGTATCTTTGGGAGCGTTAACCAGTATGCCAGGGCAGTACCGCAATGATATATCAGGGAGTCAATGTCAGTGAAAGTGTTTAGTGTTTTGCTCATGCTCGTTATTTGCGCAGGCTTTCTCGCCGGTTGTGGAGAAGGTAACTCGGTTGAGGATACTGAAGAGAACCGCTGCTCCGCACTGGTTAACCCCAATGCTGGCGATCAGGATGGTGATGGCATTATCAATCAGTGCGACACCGATAATGATAACGATTCTATCGAAGACGATGTAGATAACTGCCCGTTAGCAGCCAATACCGACCAACTCGATACTAATGGTGATGGCCTGGGAGATGCTTGTGATGTGGACGGTGACGGTATCGAAAGTACCGAGGATAACTGCCCGGCCACGTTTAATCCGGAACAACTGGACGCTAATGGTGATAATGTCGGTGACGCCTGTGACGAAGACAACGACGGTATCCGCAGTATCGACGACAACTGCCCCGCAACCACCAATGTTGATCAGTTTGATAGTAATAACGATGGGGTTGGTGATGCGTGTGACGTCGATGGTGATGGTATCGATTCTTTCATTGATAACTGCGCTGATGTAGCTAACACAGAACAGTTGGACTCCGATAATAACCGCCGTGGAGATGCATGCCAGGATACCGATGATGACGGTATTTTAGACACGATAGATAACTGTGATTTTATTCAAAACCCAGACCAGACTGATAGCAACAATGATGGTGTTGGTGATATGTGTGACGCCGATCAGGATGGTATAGATAGTTCTGTCGATAATTGTCCGGGGATCGCGAATACCGATCAGTCAGATAGCAATAATGACGGCGCAGGCGATGCCTGTGATGACGATGAAGACGGCGTGCCTGCCATCCAGGATAACTGCCCAACGGTTGCGAACAGTGACCAATTCGACTCCAACTTTGACGGCGTAGGGGATGCCTGCGATGTGGACGGGGATGGCATCGATGGCGATTTGGATAATTGCCCTGATGTTGCTAACCCCGGCCAGGCTGATTCTGACAATAATCGCCGCGGTGATGCCTGTCAGGATATCGATGACGATGACGTGATTGATATTATCGATAACTGTCCGCTCCTCAGTAACCCCAATCAGACTGATACTAACCTCGATGGGGTCGGCGATGCCTGTGATGACGACGAAGATGGTATATCAAACGAGTTGGATGTTTGCCCGGGGGTTTTTGACCCGGATCAGCTGGATAGCAATGGTGATGGGATAGGTGACCTGTGTGAAGATGATGGGGATGGTGTTAATAATTTATTTGATAATTGCCCGTCTACCTACAACCCAGATCAACTGGATGATAATGGCGATGGTGTGGGAGATGCGTGTGATATAGACAGAGACGGCGTTGAAGATATCGCAGACAACTGCCCTTCTATTGCCAATCCGTTACAGGAAAACGCAGACGACACCTTTCAGGGGGATGCCTGTCAGGATTCAGATGAAGACGGTATCCTGGATACCCAGGATAACTGCCAGTTTTTTGCTAATCCCGACCAACTTGATAGTAATGAGGATGGGGTGGGGGATTTCTGTGATCGCGATGGCGATTCTCTGCCAGCCGATATCGATAATTGCCCCTTTATCAGCAATGCCGACCAGGCCGACAGCAATAGTGACGGTATTGGTGATGTATGCGATGTTGATAATGACAGTATTCCGGATCGAAATGATAACTGCCCAACTGTCTCAAACCCGGAACAAGTAGACGAGGATGATAATGGTATTGGTGATGCCTGTGATACCGGTTTTATTGCTCCGTCGGTGGCCTTCTTTAATCCTATTAATATATCGGAAACACCCGGATTAACCTTACGTCCGGCTATTACCTTTGACAATAACGGCTATTACCATGTGGTGTGGGACGATAACACTGGCAGTAACAGCGGTACCGAAATTTATTACTCTGCGGTCAAAATTGAAGGGTTTGAAAAGCAAGAAATCCAGCAGATTTCCAACAGCCAGACGGACCTTATCGGGCTAGGCCAGCGCGCCGATATTGCCGCAGCCCCGGACGGCAGTCTCCATGTGGTATGGCAGGAAGCCAAAGAGGTATATTCCGACATTTACTATTTAATTCTGGAGTACGATGAGGAGCTTGATGAGTTTGGGATCAGTGAATCCCGCAATGGCGGTGCAACAGGTATTAATCCCGAAACTAACCTGTCCAATAGTGAAAAACCCAGCAATGAACCTTCTATTGCCATTGATGAAGAGGGCACGATATTTGTTATCTGGTCTTCGGCTACCGAGTTAAATATTATCCGCTCGGTAGACAATGGCGTAACCTTTAGTGACCCGGTTCAACTGGCAGTCAATACCATTGTTGAACCCGCCATTAGTATTAGCCGGGTAGGCAAAATCGAGATTACCTGGTCGACCTTCAATGATGTATTTTATAGTTCATCCAGTGATAATGGCGAGACGTTTTCGACCCCTCGCTCCATCTATTCGTCAGACAATACGGTACAGCGACCGGATATACAAAGTGACGGCGATACGATTTACCTCATTTGGGATGAGGAAAAAACCATTAACCCGGTAAGCGGCAAACTGCTGGATGCTGAGCTGTGGATGGTAAAATCACAGGATGGCGGCGCGACATTCTCCTCACCAAAAAATATGTCTAACAATGAGGGCATTTCCATCTATGCATCGATGGCTTTAGGCCCAACCGGTGATTTGCTACTGGCCTGGTCTGATACAACCACCGGGAACTATGAAACGGTGTATTCGGTCTCAAAAGACAATGGCGTAACCTTTAGTGATCCTTTGGTTATTTCTGCCAGTGATTATGGTTCTTTGGTGGTCGATACCGCCGTGGATAACAATAATAATTACATTGTAGGCTGGGATGACAACCGCTACGACTCGTTTGAAATTGCCTTAGCTTATGGCACAGAAGGGTTGCCACTGGTGGTTGATAGCACAGAGTTGCCTGAATTTTATGACAAATATCTGGACAATTATATCCAGGTAGGGGCCGTATTTTCGGAGTCGCTTGTTTCTGATATTGATATTCTGACCGAAAACGGCGGCGGTATATTCCGCTCCAGCCTTCTTGGAGCCAGCCATAATTTTGAATGGGATGGCACCAATCAGGCCGGAGAATATGTGCCTGATGGCAGATACCAGTATCGTATTACGGCCTATACTTCGGACAGACAACCGATTGTGAGAAGCGGAGAGATCCGGGTATATGAAGAAGGTTCCGAAGAGCGTTTACCTGCCATCGACTATTTTGAGCCTGCCAGGGAAGCCTTCTCGCCAAATGGCGATGGTAGAACGGATGTGGGTATTGCAGACGTTGAGTTTAACCAACGGCTCACCTGGGAACTCTCGCTCTCTGACAGTGACAATAACCTGATCCTTACTGAAGGTGGATATTCTCGTACTGGTACGGTAATTTGGGATGGCATTGAGTATATTGACAGTGAAGGAAATCCTGTTCACTACCCGGATGGGCTCTACACCTTTAGCTTATTTGCCGAAAGTGAGGACGGTGCTAGCGTCTCCGATTCGGTAGATGTGTTAATTGATACCGTGCCGGTAGAAGTGCAAAACCTTGAAATAACCGATGTGAATCTTACTGCCGGCACCCCGGGAAGTATTGCTTTTTCTATAACAGAGAGCGCAGTAGTAACAATTTATATTTATGACCAGGAGGGTTTTACTACGGTTAATGAGCTGGTCAGAACCCAGCTTGGCGGTGGTTACGATGGCGTCGAAGGGGCACAGGATGTGTATTACGAGTGGGATGGTACAACAGCCAATGGTACACAATTGCCTGCAGGTACATACACGTTACGAATTTGGTGCCGGGATTTCGGTGCTAACCCGGCCAGTGAGTATCCCTTTATCCGTGATATTCAGATTTTGGAGTAGTACTATTTGGTAGTACTACACCAAACTGCTGATTGCTTGTTCAATTGGATGGTAGCGTTCTCGTTGTTAGTGATAAAGGCATGCATCAATTAAAATAAATAAGTGGTGGAATTCATCTCACAATAAAGATAAGAACCACCAATACTCTGGGCGCTATTGTGCTCTCCCTCGTACAAGCCAATAAAAAAGCACCTTTCGGTGCTTTTTTATTGGGCGATTGAATTACTTACCCTTTAAAATATCGCTTTTCTACCTGCCCGCACAGTATATGGCCAAGCAGGATATGGCATTCCTGTATACGCGCTGTGTCGGGTGATGGAATGCACAGGCAGTTGCAGAGTGCCTTTAATTTACCACCGGTCTGACCGGTTAACACGTAAGTAGTGACGTTCATTTGTTTAGCCACTTCTACTGCGGCAATAACGTTAGGGCTGTTCCCGCTGGTGGAGATGCCTACAAACACGTCTTTTTCGCTGGCAATGCTTTGTAATTCGCGTGAAAAAACAAATTCATAACCGTAGTCGTTGCCAATAGCACTAATCGCTGAGTTATTGGTACCCAGCGCCAGCGACGGCAGTGGCGCCCGATCAAACAAGAAACGGGAGGTAAACTCTGCGGATAAATGTTGAGCATCAGCAAAGCTGCCGCCATTGCCGCAAAAAATGATTTTGCCGCCCTGTTGAAGTGAAGAAAGGCATGCATCGATGAGGTCGCTAAGTTGAGATAGCAGATGTTCATCCTTTAAAGTGGCTTCCTTAACGGCAATGGATGCTTTTATTTCATCCTGAATATCCGGGCTCATATGTTACTCCTGTCGTGTAGGGCTGCTGCGGCTTGTAGTGCGCAAGATATCGTTATCAATGAGAGATATTTATCGTGCCATAGACCCCTGGGAAAAACACTTCTTTTTAGGTCACATTGCGGACCTGTGGGCAAAAATAGTAAAAATGTTGTGGGTAGAAAAAGTGAAGTCATCATTTTTCATTAGATCCTATTGTTTTATCTTACTTTTTAGACTTCCAGCGTTTTCGTGGCGGCGTTTTTAAATTTTCTTTCACTCAATTGGTTATTTTTTTATATACCTGATTGTGTGAAGTAATATGGTTGGGAAATGCCTTTTTCCTTGTCGCTTAGCCAGATCGACAGGATAAAAACTAAAGCCGTTTTGTGTCATAGAGTTAGCAGATATGCCATGGTGTAAAATAGTACAAGGTGGTGGTCGTTAGCGAATGCTCTCAATGCGTGAAAATCGCTTCAGGTCGCATTTTATATACCCTCGTATGGTGTTGGTGATTTTTATTTATACCGAAAAAGACTTTAATGCATCCCGTTCTTAGCAACCGTGTTTTAGTTTTTTTTGAGGTAAATAGAAATGACTGGTTTTATTAAAAGTGTTATTGCAACAGCTGTAATCTCTGCAACATTCTCTGCAGGTGCTGCCAGCCTGAATGATAATAACTTCACCCGTAAAGGTATGGAAACCAATAACCTCGATGGATCGACCCAAGTTAACTTTTCTCGCTCTGGAAGCACGGCTGCGATTTCTCCAGCGCGTGGATTCTGGCGTCCAATTTTCAGACGACCTACACCTGAGCCAACACCAGAACCAACACCGGAGCCGACGCCTGAGCCGACGCCTGAGCCGACGCCTGAGCCAACACCAGAGCCAACACCAGAGCCGACGCCTGAGCCAGAGACTAAGAGTGCACCTCAGGGGTTGTTTCACAGCGCTGGTATCATTAGTTCCACTGATCAGCGTGCCACCATTGTTCGTGATGATATCAACGGCGAAGAGCATGTAACAGGTAGTCTGGTGCGAGTTAGCTGGAAGGCTATTAATCCATCTGAAGGTGTTTTCGACTTTACGCCTCTGGAAAATGAGCTGGCTGCAGCAGCAGAGTTGGATGCCAGTATTAGTCTGGCCATACTCGACAGCAAAGAAATGCCTCAATATGTTATGGATCAGTGTGAAACCTTTGATTACACCTTCCGCGGTGAGGCTGCAACTACCTGTTTGCCATGGGATAGTTACTATCAGCAATTTAAAGCAGAGCTTGTAAGTCGTTTGGGCGCACAGTTTGACTCGCATCCGAATCTGCGTGGGGTTTATATGAGCTACGCCGCTATGTCCAACGGTATCGAGATGCACTGGCGTGTGGATGAAAACGAATTTACGGCGGCTGGCTATACCCCGGATCGTCTGGAGCAATCCTATAACGATGTCATGGATATGTACGCTGAAGCATTTGCCACTACGCCAATTCTGATGGAAATCCACACCGTATTTGACGAGTCCCACCTGGCCGAAAACGCCTTCAACCATTGTTATGATACGCTGGGAAGTCGTTGTGGTGTGGCAATCTGGTGGTGTGCATCACGTATGGCAACCGACCCTCGCCAGGCTGAGTATCCGGTTTATCATGTGGCGCAACAGGCCACTGAACTGTCGTTCGCGGTATGTCAGACCATTGGTAATTTCAGTACTCAACCAGACCGTTTCGACTCAGGTCAAGGCTGGACACCTGAAGAAACCTTACGTAACGAAATGGATTTCTTTATCGGCGAAGGCTTTAAAAACTTCGAGATTTGGTCTGCTGACTTAAAAGATGAGAGTCTGATGACCATTCTGGAAACTGAATATGCCCCGCTGTTAAAGTAAGCATTTCAAAGTGATGATACAGGCCCCATAAGGGGCCTGTTGCGTATCTGCTCGGCGCAAGTGTCAGTTCCTGGTTGAGAATGCGAAGGATTACCAGCATACTTTAGCTTGTAAGCAAAATGCCCGAAGGCAGTATCCGGGCTGCTCTGTTAACGACTACGCTATGCAAACTAACGAGGTGCTCTCTTTTGTTGCGACTATCCGGCTTATTGACCTGTTTGGTATTCTTTATTACGGCTTGCGGAGGGGGGAACTCCACAACCTCTTCGCCAACGCCGACTCCGCTGCCACCGGTGAGTAACCCACCGCCAGCCGGTGATTCTAAGGCCCCTCCACAGGGGATCTTCAACAGCGCAGGCAGCTTAAATACGACTAATAGCGGGTCGTTTGTATCTGAGCATATCAATGGCTTACCCCATGTTTCCGGCACCCTCATAAGATTAAGCTGGTCAGATATAAATCCGGCCCCAGCAGAATACGACTTTTCGGTGATAGAGCGAGAATTGCAGGAAGCCGAGGCTCTCGGCGACAAAGTCAGTCTGGCGGTCGTCGACAGCAAGGAAATGCCTCAATGGTTACTGGATGAGTGCACCACATTTAATTTTTCGTTCAGGGGGGATCCGGAAGTCACTTGTTTACCCTGGGACTCAACGTATCAGCACTACAAGCAAGCACTTATTAGTGAACTGGGCGATCAGTTTGACGGGCATGAATATCTGGCTGGTATTTACATTACCTATGCGGCGATGACTAACGGCGTGGAGATGCACTGGCGTGTGGACGAGCAAAGTTTTACTGATGCAGGCTATACGTTTTCAAAGCTCAGTGACGCATACAACGCTGTAGCAGACATGTATATGAACTACTTTCCTACCACTCCGGTCATTATGGAAGTGCATACCGTATTTAATAGTCCGGCCCTGGCGCAAACCGCTTACGACTATTGTTTTGATACTATTGGTGAGCGGTGTGGTGTAGCGATTTGGTGGTGCGCATCCCGCATGACAACGGATCCAAGAGAAATGGAATATGCGGTATTTCCCGTAGCTCAGCAGGCCGCGAATAACTCTTTTGCCATTTGTCAGACCATTGCCAGCTTCACCGACGAACCTGAAAGGTTTGCCGAAGGTATTTCGTCCGAACAAGCATTTAGAAACGAGATGGAGTTTTTTGTAGCGGCCGGATTTAAAAACTTTGAACTGTGGACCAGCGATATTCAGAATGACACCCTTATGGATATTCTCAACGCTGAATATCTGGCAGATATAGAAAATTAAACTGGTTATGACCAGCCTTTATAACGGAAACAATATGGTGATAATGCGCAAAGCGTTTTTTCTCGACAGGGATGGGGTAATTAATATTGATCACGGCTATGTCTGTGAGCCTGAGAGTTTTGAGTTTGTCTCCGGTGTGTTTGAGGCCTGTAAACGTATAGTGGATGAAGGTTACGCCATCATTGTTGTTACTAATCAGGCTGGGATTGGCCGAGGGTATTACACCGAAGAGCAGTTTGCAGCACTCACCACATGGATGTGCGAGCAATTTGCACTGCACGATGTCACCATCACCGATGTACGGTTTTGCCCGCATCATGCAACCCACGGGCAGGGCGAATATCTAAAAGACTGTGATTTTCGTAAGCCAAATCCGGGGATGATCAACGCTGCTGCCACCGAACATCAGATTGACCTGGCAAGCTCAGTGATGATTGGTGACAAAATGTCAGATATACAGGCGGGGCAAAGTGCCGGAATAAAGCACTTGTACCTGGTGGATTCAGAGTATGAAAGCGATGGCGTGGCCTCGGGCTACCAACGCTGTACCAGCCTGTTTGATGCAGTAACGCAGTACTTTAAAGATCAGTAGGTCTTATCAAGGTCGGCACGAAAGTTAAAGTAGGAGTCATCCACCAGTGACTGGTACACGCCTTTAATATTGTCGGTCAGCCATTCGTTATACATTTTCAGATCGCTGAACTGCTCAAGTGTAATGCTTTGCTGTAATTCCGTTAACGTTTTTCCGGCCAGCATACCGTCTCTTACGGCACTATAAAGCGCTTCCAGATAGGCCAGATAATGTTCAAGATCCGCACGGGTACCAATATCGGCATGGCCGCCTACAAATATCTCAAAGTCGAAGCGACTAAGTACCGCCTTGGTGGAGCTGATCATGCCCTGTATGTCGTAACCGGGCAGATCTTTATACGGTAAGCGACCTACCACTATCCAGTCTACGACATGCAATACTCCGGCGGGTTGAATAAGGTAGCTTACAGAGCCCTTGCCGTTATTCTCGCCATGATAAGCCTGCTGCACCTGAGTTGAGCCGGCGGTAACATTTAGTTCGTCGTTAAAGGTAATATCGGGTTGCCGGGTTGGCAGCCGGGTAAAGGCAATATCCCAGGCAGCCTGTTGGTGAGCGACCACCACCGTTTCAGTACCGGCCAATTGTTCGCCACCACTAACATGATCGGTATGATTGTGGCTGTACAGCATATAACTTACTGGCAGTAGTTTCTTTTCGGAAAGGTATTGCCTTAGGTAAGTTGCCGCATCAGGGCTGATGGGATCGGTAATAATAGTACCCTGTTCAGTTGTGACAAAAACCGAATGATAGTTACCTGCGGTAAAGCGATACACATTGCCCTTCACCTGCTCAATAGCATATTCAGCGGTGTGTGCAGAAAAAGAAAACAAACTAATCAAAGAAAAAAGGAACACCATTACCTTCATGAAAACGCCCTGGCAAAAACAAAGTAGCAATGGTTTTACTACGCAGGGCATGCCGCTAAAGCTCAGATTTTTGGCGACAACAAAAAAGGGCACCGCTAAGGTGCCCTTTCAATGAAGTTGTGCTGACTTACACGCGTTCAAATACGGTAGCAATACCCTGGCCTAAACCAATACACATGGTCGCCAGGCCGATAGACTTGTCGTTGGCTTCCATCAGGTTAATTAAAGTGGTGCTGATACGCGAACCGGAGCAACCCAGAGGGTGACCAAGTGCAATGGCACCGCCGTTTAAGTTAACGCATTCGTCATACTTATCCAGCCAGCCAAGTTGCTTGATACAGCTAAGCGCCTGAGCCGCAAAGGCTTCGTTAAACTCAGCAATCTCAATATCATCCATGGTTAAGCCCGCACGCTTGAGGGCTTTCTGGGTAGCAGGCACCGGGCCATAACCCATGATCGCCGCGTCACAGCCAGCCACACCCATTGAGCGGATCTTAGCGCGTGGTGTCAGGCCCAGTTCTTTGGCACGATCGGCCGACATTAACAGCATTGCCGAAGCACCGTCTGAAATTGCCGAAGCAGAACCCGCGGTAACGGTACCGTTTACCGGATCAAATACCGGACGCAGTGCAGCCATGGTTTCTGGCGTACTTTCCGGGCGGATAACTTCGTCAAAGTCGACCATCTTTAATACGCCGTCGGCATCATGGCCTTCGGTGGCAACAATCTCACTGGCCCAGCGGCCTTCCAGATGGGCCTGATGCGCTTTCTGGTGTGAGCGGGCTGCGAAGGCATCCTGCATCTCACGGGTAATGCCGTTCTGACGGCCCAGCAGTTCTGCTGTCATGCCCATGTTACCAGACGCTTTGGCGGTATATTTTGCCAGACCCGGGTGGAAGTCGAGGTTAAAGGTCATTGGCACGTGGCCCATGTGCTCCACACCACCAATCATGTACACGTCGCCCAGACCGGTCATGATACCTTTAGTGGCATCATGCAGCGCCTGCATGGATGATCCACACAAACGGTTAACCGTTACCGCAGATGTACTGCGTGGGATCTCGGTTAACAGTTGGGCATTACGGGCAACGTTAAAGCCCTGCTCTTTGGTTTGCTGAACACAGCCCCAGATAATGTCTTCAATTTCTGCCGGATCCACATTAGGGTTTCTGGCAATCAGGGCACTCATTAAGTGCGCCGATAAACTTTCGGCACGAACGTTTCTGAATACGCCACCTTTGGAGCGACCCATGGGTGTGCGAATACAGTCAATAACTACTACATCTTTCATGATTATGTCTCCTAAGGTGATTAAGCGAAGTAAGATTTACCTTCAGCGGCCATTTGACGAACGCCGTCTGTAATTTGGTAAATCGGACCTAAATGGGCGTATTTGTCGGCAAGTTCGACAAAGTTCGCTAATCCCATAGTTTCGATGTAACGGAAAATACCACCACGGAACGGCGGGAAGCCAAGTCCGTAAATCAGGGCCATATCGGCTTCGGCAGCACTTGCCACAATGCCTTCCTCAAGACAACGAATCGCTTCGTTGGCCATCGGGATCATCAGGCGGGCAATGATTTCTTCACTGCTAAACTCACTGGCTGCTGCCTGGTGAGGTTTAATCAGCTCATAAGCTTCAGGTGCCGCATCTTTCTTCGGCTTACCACGCTTATCTTTACTGAAGTTATAGAAGCCTTTGGCATTCTTCTGGCCTAAACGCTCTGCTTTGAATAACAGCGTTACCGGATCGTTTTCGACTTTTGCCATACGCTCAGGAATACCGTCTGCCATAACTGAGGCTGCATGGTCTGCCGTATCCATTCCTACTACGTCGAGCAGGTAAGCCGGGCCCATTGGCCAGCCAAATTGTTTTTCCATCACTTTATCGACGGCAACAAAATCGGCGCCATCGAGTACCAGTTTCGAGAAACCGGCAAAGTAAGGAAATAATACGCGGTTCACCAAAAAGCCCGGGCAGTCATTTACTACAATCGGCGTTTTGCCCATTTGCAGCGTGGTAGCTACTACGGCAGCAATGGTGTCGTCTGAGGTTTTCTCGCCGCGGATGATTTCGACCAGTGGCATGCGGTGCACCGGGTTAAAGAAGTGCATACCGCAGAAACGCTCTGGTTTTTCCAGGCTTTCTGCCAGCTGGTTAATCGAAATGGTGGAGGTGTTTGAACACAGGATGGTGTCGTCATCCACGTTCTGCTCGGTTTCTTTCAGAACAATGCTTTTAACCTTCGGATTTTCAACTACCGCTTCAATGACCAGATCAACGTCCTTAATGGCGCTGTATTCCAGCGATGGCGTAATAGCATTGAGGGTTTTAGCCATTTTTTCTGGCGTAACTTTACCCAGCTGCATGCCTTTGTTAAGGATCTTAGAGGCTTCAGACAGGCCAAGGTCCAGAGCAGGCTGGTTAATGTCTTTCATTACTACTGGCAAGCCTTTCACGGCGCTCTGGTAAGCAATGCCGCCACCCATAATACCGGCACCCAGTACCGCATTCATTTTGACTGCTTTCGTGGCTGACTTGGCTAACTTCTTACCTTTGCCTTTCACTAGTTGGTCGGCCATGAAAATACCAATCTGGGCTTTCGCCGCATCGGTTTTTGCGAGCTTCACGAAGCCTTGGTTTTCCAGTGCCAGTGCACCATCACGATCCAGTGATGAGGCATTCTTAACAGTTTCTACCATCATGTGCGGAGCAGGGTAGTGCTTACCTGCTTTGGCAGCAACAAAAGCCTGGGCGGTAGAGAAACTCATCATCGCTTCATTGCTGTTTAATTTAAGCGGCGCTTTCTTGCTGGCCCGGCGCGCCTGCCAGTCGATTTTGCCGGCGGCGGCATCCGCCACCATGCTAAGAGCAGCTTCAGTCAGCTTTTCAGGTGCAACAACGGCATCAACGGCGCCTTCATTAAGTGCCTGCTGACCTTTTCTGTCTTTACCTGTGGTCATCCACTCAAGCGCGTTATCCGAACCGATGAGGCGTGGCAGACGTACGGTACCACCAAAGCCTGGCATCAGGCCTAATTTTACTTCCGGCAGGCCGATAGAAGCAGTGGTATCTACAACGCGGAGGTCACAGGCCAGTGCCATTTCACAACCACCGCCCAGTGCAAAGCCATTCACGGCAGCCACTGTGGGGACCGGCAGATCTTCGAAACGGTCAAACACTTTTGATGTTTTGGAAACCCAGGCCAGCACTTCTTCTTCTGGCTGAGCAAACATATCGGTAAATTCAGTGATGTCGGCACCAACGATAAAAGCCGGCTTGGCGCTGCGAACTACCACACCTTTTACATCGCTGTTAGCAGCGATGGCCTGGGTAGCTTCGTCCAGGTCACTGATTGTCTGGCGGTCGAATTTATTTACCGAGCCCTTGGCATCAAATACCAGCTCAGCAAAACCGTTATCCAACAGTGATACCGTTAGATTTTGGCCTTCGTAGATCATTGTTGTCTCCTTTCAGCGTTACGCGTGAAATTAATAAAATTGTAGGGAGGCGCGTTTTCTTTAATACCCTGATTCTTTCCAATGCAGAGAAAAATATCAACAAAAATTCAAACAGGTGTTTCAATTATGTTGAGTCAATGGTGTCTAAGGTAACGTTTTCAAGCCCTTTAACGCATATTTAATTTATTTATAGTTGTGTATAGCCATTCCTGTCGCTGCCATTTTTTGCCCATTTTGCTAAATTAGATAGGCGGGCAGGCGATGCAGACATTGCTGTTAATGATGTTAGCACCGTTGTTTACTTTTTGCTCTGAAACTCGCAGAAAAGCGAGTCATCGAATATCGCTGTCATCCCGGGCGCAGAGTCTCTACACTACAAGACTCTATTGTTGCCCGGGCAAAAAAGGAGATATTGTGCAGGCATTGCGGTTTGTACTGCTGATAATGTTAGTTAATTGGATTGCTTCGCCGTACGCCGTGGCCGAAGACGGCAAACTGCGTGAACAGCAACGCGAACAATTTTTAAGCCTGGAGAAACAACTCAACACTCTGCCGGTATCAAAATTACCGGCTATCCATAAAGACATTGAGGATCTGGCGAATTACCCGCTGGTACCCTATTTAAAACTGCGACTTGCTGAGCGTACCCTGGAGAGCCTTTCTGACACCACCGTCAAAGAGTTTCTCGCCCGCTATGCAGGTACGCCTCTGGCAACTCAACTGCGCAAGCGCTGGCTTGATTTACTCAGCGACCAGCAACGAAAAGCGGCTTTTATTGAAGCCTATCAACCGGGGCTTGGCACTAAATATACCTGCCGTTATCTGGATTATCAGCTACAGCAGTCCGACAATCCCGACTACTGGTTTGAGCAGGTCGATACGCTGTGGTTGTCCGGTCAATCGCGTCCGGATGAGTGCGACCCGGTGTTTAAACAATGGCAAAAGGCTGGCCATATGACCACAGACAGGGTGCTGGGCCGCATCGAAAAAGTGGTCAGGGGGGGCAACCGGAATCTGCTGGGCTATCTTAAGCGCAGGTTACCTGCCTCGCATCATTATCTGGTCGATTTATGGCAGCAGACCCGTCGTTCATCGTCTACGGTACTGAAATACAACTTGTTTCCACGAAAGTACCCGGAGCAGGAAAAAGCCGTGCTTTATTATGGCCTGATCCGGCTAGCCTGGCAGACGCCAACCAAAGCGATAAAAGCCTTTCAGCACTGGCAGGGGAAGATCGCATTCAGTGAAGCACAAATCAGACAAATTTATCGCGCCATTGCCATTAGCCTCGTGATTGAAGGTGATGAAAGCGCCAGTGAGTGGCTGGCTAAAGCGAATGTGCCTGATGCCGAAGAAGATGTCAGACACTGGCACCTGGCCTATATGCTGCGGCAAAACGACTGGCAGCAGGCTTTGGACGTTATTCAGACCGCACCGGCAGATGAACAGCGCCAGGACGCCTTTCGATACTGGCGAGCGCGGGGACTTTCAGAGCTTAGTGCCGGGCAGGTACCGCAACAACTTTATGGTGAGTTGGCCAAAGAACGCCATTATTACGGATTTCTGGCCAGTGCCCGTTTACAACAGCCGCCGGAGCTGGCCGATAAGCCCCTTGAAATGAGCGATTACACTCTGGCCAGAATGAGCACGGTGCCGGCGGTGCAACGCGCCTACGAGTTATTTAAGCTGGGCCGCTATGTGGAAGCCCGGCGAGAATGGTATTACCTGAACCGGCGCCTGACCAACGAAGAAAAGCAAGCAGTAACGCTACTTGCCAGTGACTGGGGATGGCACGATCAGGCGATTATTGGCTTTGCCCAAACCGGTTACTTCAATGATGTGCGCCGCCGTTTTCCCATGGCGTTTGCCGAGGAGTTTCAGCAGCAAGCGTCCCAGCACGAGGTTGACCCGGCGCTGGCTATGGCGATTGCCCGGCGGGAGAGCTCGTTTATGGTTGATGCCGTGTCACCGGCTGGTGCCCGGGGCCTGATGCAACTGATGCCGGGCACCGTGAATTACATCAGTAAGCAGCGGGTGGGTTATAGCACTCTGCTTCAGCCTGAGCAAAACCTGGAATTTGGAATTCAGTATCTGAAATACCTTAACGACAAGCTCAACCACAATCCGGTGCTGGTGTCGGCATCCTATAATGCTGGCTGGCAACGGGTAATGGAGTGGTTGCCAACCAGCGGGGAGCAGTCGCTGGATGTGTGGATTGAAAACATCCCTTACCGGGAAACCCGCCATTATGTCAAAGCGGTGATGGCTTACCGCTATATCTACCAGGTACAACTTGGCCAGCCGTCACATCTGTTTGATACTTTGAGTCGCATGAAACTCTCGGCAGACAGCCTGACTTTACCTTAGGCGCGTGGTAGTGTTATGCGCCATAATATAAGCATAAAAGATAACGACAGAGGCACTATGACAGAGCATCACGACCTGTATGCAGCGCATATTGAAACCCTTCAGCAACGTACCCGCGAAGCCGTGGAACGGGAAGGTCTGGAAGGGTTGGTTATTCACTCGGGTCAAAGCAAGCGATTGTTTTTAGACGACAACCATTATCCTTTTAAGGTTAATCCACAATTTAAGGCCTGGTTACCGGTTATCGATAATCCAAACTGCTGGCTGGTAGTTAACGGGGTTGATAAACCTAAGCTGATTTTTTACCGGCCCACCGACTTCTGGCACAAGGTACCGCCCGAGCCTAACGAATACTGGACGGACTGTTTCGACGTGGTCATGCTTAAGCAGGCGGATATGGTGGAAAAGCATCTGCCATACGATAAACGCAATTTTGCCTATGTGGGTGAGTATATCGAGGTGGCCAGTGCGTTAGGCTTTCACAATGTGAATCCCGACCGGGCACTGCATTATTTACATTACCAGCGCGCTTATAAAACCGACTATGAGCTGGCCTGCATGCGCGAAGCTAACCGTATTGCGGTGGCTGGTCACCGGGCGGCGGCGCAGGCTTTCTTTGCTGGCGAAAGCGAGTTTAATATTAACCTCGCTTACAATGCCGCTACCCAGCAGGGCGACAATGATGTGCCCTATACCGGCATTATTGCGCTCAATGAGCATTGTTCGATTCTCCACTATATGCACTACGACACCGCCAAACCCGACCAGCATCGTTCCTTTCTGATAGATGCCGGGGCTAATTACAATGGCTACGCCGCAGACATAACCCGCACTTATACGGTGGGGGATAATCCGTTTAATGGGCTTATCAGCGAACTCGATAAACTCACCCTGTCACTGGCCGGACGGTTAAAACCTGGTGTGGATTATGCCGATATTCATCTGGCGGCCCACGAAGGCATTGCCGATGTGCTGGTGCAGGCAGGACTGGTTAATATGAGTGCTGAAGACTGCCTGGCGCAGGGGATTACCCGTACTTTCTTCCCCCACGGGATAGGCCACTTCCTGGGGTTACAGGTTCATGATGTGGGTGGACTGGTCATGGACGATCGCGGCACACCCAAGCCTGCGCCTGACGATCACCCGTTTTTACGCTGTACCCGTACGGTGGAAGCCCGTCAGGTCTTTACTATCGAACCGGGCCTGTATTTCATTGAGTCTCTGCTGGCCGATCTGAAAAGCAGCGAGTCTTCCAAATACATCAACTGGGATGTGGTCGATACTTATCGCCCCTACGGTGGAATTCGTATCGAAGATAACATTATCGTGCATCGCGACAGCAATGAAAATATGACCAGAGCAGCGGAGCGTCTGGCCGGGTAAGCTATGTAGTACTTTCAGGGAGGAAGATTTGTGACAGATCCGTCAGTAATCTATGTCGTTGTCATTGCGCTGGTTGCGGGCCTGGCTATGCCCGCGGGCGCGCTGCTCGCCAGAGTTGAAGGCATTTTTCCGGCCTGGCTCGACGAAGAGTTGCGCCACAGCATTCTTGCCATGGGGGCGGGTGCTTTACTTTCGGCGGTGGCCCTGGTTTTGGTGCCAGACGGCATGCAAGACCTCGGTACTACGGCTTCATGTATCAGTTTCTTGCTTGGCGCATTTGCGTTTATGGGACTGGATATCTGGCTGGCACGAAACGATCTGCCAGCCAGTCAGCTGGCTTCTATGTTGTCGGATTTTGTTCCAGAATCCATTGCCCTTGGCACTACTGCCGCTTTGGGCGGAGGCAGCATTTTGCTTGGCTTGCTGGTTGCTGTACAAAACTTTCCCGAGGGATTTAATGCCTATCGTGAATTAAAAGCGGCAGGGCATTTCAGTTCACGCAAGATCCTGATGATGTTTTTACTGATGGCATTGCTCGGTCCGGTAATGGCTTTAACCGGTTATTTTCTGTTGGCACAATATAATCTGGTGGTTTCGGCCATCATGTTATTCGCAGCAGGGGGAATTCTGTATTCAGTACTACAGGACATCGCACCTCAGGTACGCATGGAAAACAGCTGGGCGCCACCGCTGGGCGGGATCCTGGGTTTTATGATAGGAATGCTGGGCTTTAGTCTTTAGCTATTGCGGTCAACAGCAATATGCGCCAGCGCAATGAGCGCCTGTTTGTATTTGCTGGGAGGCAAAACGTTAAGCGCAGTAATTGCCATATCAGCCTCTTCAAAGGCTTTCTGGCGGGTGTATTTGAGCGCACCGGTGTCGTTCATCACGGTTACAATACGCTGTAAATGCGGTAATCCATTGGCTTTTTCGATGGCCTCGCGGATAAGTGCTGCATCCTCATCACCGGCATGCCACATGGCGTAAAGTAAAGGCAGCGTGGGTTTACCTTCGGCCAGATCGTCACCGGCGTTCTTGCCCATGGCTTCGCTGTCTGATTCATAGTCGAGAATATCATCGGCCAGTTGGAAAGCGGTACCTAAGTGACGGCCATAGGCCTGCATAGCCTGTTCAATCTCATCCGACTGGCCGGTAATTACCGCGGCTAACTGGGTGGCCGCTTCAAACAGACGCGCGGTTTTACCATAGATAACCTCAAAGTAACTGGCTTCGGTCGTATCAGGATCATTACAGTTCATCAACTGCTGTACTTCGCCCTGTGCGATTCGGTTAGTGGATTCGGAAAGAATTGCCATGACCCGCATACTTTGCAGTTCGACCATCATTTGAAAACTGCGGGTATACAGGAAATCGCCAACCAGTACACTGGCCTGGTTACCAAACAGCGCATTAGCTGTTTCGCGGCCGCGGCGCATGGTTGATTCATCCACTACGTCGTCATGTAAAAGCGTGGCGGTATGAATAAATTCAATGATTGCCGCCAGTGTGTGGTGCTGGCTGGATTCGATTTGGAGTGCTCTGGCTGCTAACACGGTTAATAACGGACGCAGGCGCTTGCCGCCACTGTTTACTATATAAAAGCCGAGTTGATTGATCAGGGCAACATCCGAATCAACCTGCTGCTGGATCAGTTGATTAACTGCCTGCATGTCGGATTCGGCCAATGCTTTTATTTGATCAATATTCATAGCGTCTCGTAGTGTCCGGTACGTGTAAGCTGACTGGCAGCAGATTGTACATAAATATTACCGTCTATCCAGTGAATTAGATTAATTTCGCCATAATTAACAGCCCTACCGGGACAAACAGCATGGGATCCGGGGATCGGCGTGTGGCGATCCCAGCGACTATGAGACAAACACAATCTACAGTATAGCAACAGATGCAAATCGCATGAGCTTGAAATTGTTGATAAATATCAATAAAAACAGGCGTTTTTGTTAGCCGGTAAACCTGTTAAAATGGTCCCTCTGGCCGGGGATTGATAACTTCGCTCGAAAAATAAACTTTTTTCGCATTATGGGGTTGTGATCGAAAATTGATTCACGTACAATTCGCGCCCTGTTTTAGAATTGAAAGCGCAATAAATTTAGGCGCAGAGCGGAGAAAGTTATGTACGCGGTTTTCCAAAGTGGTGGTAAACAACACCGTGTGGCCGAAGGTCAAACCGTTCGTCTCGAGAAGATCGAAGTCGCTCCAGGCGACAGTGTAGAGTTTGATAACGTATTAATGGTTAGCAATGGTGACGACGTTAAAATCGGCACACCATATGTTGCCGGTGGTAAAGTGACTGCTGAAGTGGTTACACACGGTCGTGGCGATAAAGTAAAAATCGTTAAGTTCCGTCGTCGTAAGCACTCGCGTAAGCAAGCGGGTCACCGTCAGTGGTTCACTGAAGTGAAAATCACTGGTATTAACGCATAATAGGAGCATAGACACATGGCACACAAAAAAGCTGGTGGTAGTACCAAAAACGGTCGCGACTCAGAAAGTAAACGCTTAGGTGTTAAGCGTTTTGGTGGTGAGTCTGTGCTGGCCGGTAACATCATTGTTAGACAGCGCGGCACTCGTTTCCACGCTGGCAACAACATGGGTATCGGTAAAGACCACACCCTGTTCGCATTAGCTGACGGTAAAGTTAAGTTCGAAGTTAAAGGACCTAACAACCGTAAGTTTGTGAGCATTGTTGCTGAATAAAGCGCAATCGTTTACTGATTTAAAAAACCCCGCGCTTGCGGGGTTTTTTATTGCAGGTAACATAGCAGTTTATAATTATTGGAGTGAAGAAACGGCCCTGGTGGCTATCCACTTCGATAAAGTGAGTTACACTTAAAAGTTTAGGGTTCGGTCCGGGGTAAACATGAAATTTGTAGATGAAGCTGAAATTCGAGTTGAAGCAGGTGATGGCGGCAACGGTACCATTGGATTTCGTCGCGAAAAATATGTCCCTAAAGGCGGTCCGGACGGCGGTGATGGTGGCGATGGCGGTAGTGTGTACTTACAAGCCGACGAGAACCTGAACACTCTTATTGATTACCGTTTTGAGCGTTTCCATCGCGCGGAGCGCGGCCAGAATGGTATGGGGGGTAACTGTACGGGGAAGGCTGGTGAAGATCTTACCGTGATGGTGCCCATCGGTACCCGCGCCACCGACGCCGATACCCAGGAAGTACTGGGCGATTTAACCCGTCATGGTCAGCGTCTAAAAGTAGCCCAGGGCGGTTTCCACGGTCTTGGTAATGCTCGCTTTAAAAGCAGTACTAACCGCGCACCCCGGCAGAAAACCAACGGCACCCCGGGTGAAATTCGTAACCTTAAGCTGGAGCTAATGCTGTTGGCTGATGTTGGCCTGTTAGGCTTACCGAATGCCGGTAAGTCCACCTTTATTCGTTCGGTCTCTGCGGCCAAGCCAAAGGTAGCAGATTACCCCTTTACTACCCTGGTACCCAACTTAGGCGTAGTCAGACAGGATGCACAACGCAGCTTCGTTATTGCGGATATTCCGGGGTTAATCGAAGGCGCATCCGAGGGGGCGGGGTTAGGTATTCGCTTCCTTAAACATCTGGAACGTTGCCGGGTACTGTTGCATCTGGTTGACCTGATGCCAGCCGATCAGTCTGATCCGGCTGAAAATGCCATAACGATCATTAATGAACTCGAGAAGTACAGCCCCAAGCTGGCGGGCAAGCCGCGCTGGCTGGTATTTAATAAAATCGATTTGTTACTCGAGGAAGAAGCCGAAGAGTTGTGCCAGCAAATCGTCGACAAGCTTGAATGGGACGGACCGGTATTCTATATCTCTGCGTTCCAGCGCATCGGCCTTGAGCCGCTGTGTCTCGAGATTATGAACTTTATTGAGAACCTGCCTGACGAGCTCGAGGAAGAGCAGGATAAACGTGACGTTGAGTTTAAGTGGGATACTTATAACCCGGAGCCTGAAGCAGATGACGATGACGATGATGATGACTGGGACGATGATGACGACGACTACGACGTTGAAGTGATCTACCGTAAGTAATCCAGCTCTGGCAGTAAGGTGGCAGTAAACATGAAAATAGCAATGATAGCGGCCATGGCGAACAACCGGGTGATTGGCAAAGATAACCAGATGCCCTGGCATATGCCGGCGGATTTGGCTCATTTTAAACGCACTACGCTTGGCAAGCCTGTAATCATGGGGCGCAAGACTTACGAGTCGATTGGCAGAGCCTTACCTGGCCGCCTGAACATTGTCATCACTACCGATAGCCACTATCAACTGGCAGATGCGGTGGTGGTTAATACTATCGAAGATGCTCTCAATCAGGCGCAGGAGCAAGCGCCGGACGAGGTGATGATTATTGGTGGCGGTAAAATTTACAGCAGCCTGCTTACCAAAGCCGACCGCCTGTATCTTACACTGATAGATTTAGATACCGACGGTGATACTCTTTTTCCTGACTATCAAGCCAGCGGTGACTGGTTGCTCGTTGAGGATCAGGCATGCGAGCCTGACGAGAAAAACCCGCACCCTTATCGCTTTGTCACTCTGGACAGACAATAAAAACAAAAACGCCCCTATCTGAGGGGCGTTTGTTTATCTGATTAGCTCAGGCGACTAAAGACGCTTTCTAAATCCAGGCCCTGACTGCTAAGCATGTCTTTCAGACGACGCAAGCCTTCTACCTGAATCTGACGTACCCTTTCCCGGGTCAGGCCAATCTCTGCGCCCACATCTTCCAGCGTAGATGGTTCGTAACCCATCAGGCCAAACCGTCTTGCCAGCACTTCTCGTTGCTTGGCATTGAGCTCCTGCAACCACGACACAATATTTTGTTTAATATTGCTATCCTGCAGTTCGTCTTCCGGACTGGCTTCGTTATCATCGGCCAGAATATCGAGCAGTGCTTTATCGTTTTCGCCACCGATGGGAGTATCAACGGAGCTGATGCGTTCGTTCAGACGCAGCATCTTGCTGACTTCATCAATAGGTTTATCGAGATGCAGAGCAATGTCTTCTGCCGTTGGTTCATGATCCAGCTCCTGAGCCAGTTCACGCGCCGCACGCAGATAAACGTTTAATTCTTTGACCACATGAATTGGTAATCGAATAGTCCGGGTCTGGTTCATAATGGCTCGTTCAATAGTCTGACGAATCCACCATGTCGCGTAAGTAGAAAACCTGAATCCGCGTTCCGGATCAAATTTTTCCACCGCCCGAATTAATCCAAGATTGCCTTCCTCAATGAGATCCAGCAACGCCAGGCCTCTATTGTTATAACGTCGGGCAATTTTCACTACCAACCTGAGGTTGCTAACGATCATTCGTTTACGGGATGCTTCGCAGCCTTTCAGTGATCTGCGCGCAAAATGCACTTCTTCTTCTGCGGTGAGCAGGGGAGAATAGCCTATTTCGCTCAGGTACAACTGAGTTGCATCCAGTGTTTTAGAGACTTCTTCCTGGTTTAACCAGGTTTCGGTCTTGGTTTTTTCATTTTCTTCGTCTAACAACTCGTCGTCTTTGATATTTTCATTAACTTCGATGTTGTCTACTTCGTCTTGGAGTGTTGCGTCGATGACAGCGATATTTTGTTGACCCACAACTGTATCTCCTGCGTTGTTTTACCTTACGACGTTCTCCTGATTTCTTAATTATTATTATTATTTATTGTTATTGTTTGATTGGTAGATATTTCATCGGTTCTACTGCTTTTCCCCGAAAGCGTATTTCAAAATGGAGCTTTACCCTGGTTGTACCGGTGTCGCCCATTTTCGCAATTTCCTGACCCGCGCTAACCCACTCTCGCTCACTAACCAGTATGCGGTCATTGTGGGCGTAAGCACTTAAAAACGATTCGGTATGTTTAATTATTATTAGGTTCCCGTATCCGCGCAGCGCGTTACCAGCGTATACAACTTTCCCTGAGGCAGCAGCAACGACTTCGCTGCCCTGATTTGAGTAAATGTCGACCCCTGTTTGGGTAGTCTGACCGTTACTGTTTGATAATTCGATTCGGCCTTGCGCAGGCCAAATCCATTTTTCAACACGTTGTGGAAAACCATTTATCTTGGGTTTGCTCACAACTCCTTTTGTGTTGTTAACATCTGATTTACAATCACAATACGCCTGGCTATCTTTTTGGTCAATAGATATTTTTGGGTTTTTCTCGCTGGTTTGACCAGTCGAATTATTGACAGTGTGTGATTTTTTTGACACTCTCGCCGGTTGCTGTAAATTCAGCGATTGACCGGGGTAAATATTGTAGGGTTCAGACAACGAATTCCATTTCGCTATATCCTGATAATCATTCCCTGTGTACCAGGCAATCGCATACAGAGTATCGCCGGCTTTTACCGTGTAATGGGTTAGCTTTTCCTCGGTTTCCGGGTAATGCTGACTATTGAGCACTACCACCGGTGCCGGGCGCTCCGGGCCAGCGCAGCTCACTAACGTTATGCTGGCAATCAAGCCAATGACAACGCGCATTGCGCTTACGCCAGAGCGGTTAATTTTCATCGTAGCATCAAATAAGCGACAATCGCGAGTCCAACCACTGCCCAGCCGAGCACTTCCACGTACTTACGCAATTGCGCTTCCATTCTTGCACCGCCCCATTTCATTAGTGTTGCCACTAAAAAGAATCTCGCACCCCGTCCAATCGCCGACGCGATTAAAAAGGGCAGAAATGCCATTTGCAAGAAGCCGGCACTGATAGTAAATATTTTATAGGGGATTGGAGAAAAACCCGCCAGAAAGACCACCCAGACACCATAGGTTTCGAACCAGCCGATGGCGGTTTCCAGTTTGTGTGCGTAACCCGATGATTCAATAAACGGTTGAAGTAACGTGTCGAAAGCAAAAAAGCCCAACAGGTAACCAGCCACCCCGCCCACAATGGAAGCCAGGGTGGTAATCAAGGCAAAATGCCAGGCCCGGGAAGGCTGCGAAAGTGACATGGGCGCCAGCATGACATCAGGCGGAATAGGAAAAATCACCGATTCGGCAAAGCTCAGCAATGCCAGGTAACGACTGGCGGCCGGGTGTTTGGCCCAGCGCAAAGCCAGGTCGTAACAAGGTTGGAATAATTTCAAAGGAGGTCTCCGGCCACCAGGGGCACAAAACGAACGGCTTCCACGGTGGTGCTGTGCAGTTCGCCCTCAATTTTATCGATGCACAACAATTGTTGTTGATCATCACCTACCGGGATCACCAGTCGGCCGCCTTCATTGAGCTGATCGGTAAGCGCTTCAGGCACACTGCTGGCGGCAGCGGTAACAATTATACAATCGTAGGGGGCTTTGCTGCTCCAGCCTTGCCAGCCGTCGCCGTGTTTCATTTTTATATTATGTAAATCCAGTTGATTCATGCGCCGTTTAGCCTGAAATTGCAGGGCTTTAATGCGCTCAACCGAAAATACCTGGGGGAACAGCAGCGCCAGAATGGCAGTCTGGTAGCCAGAACCGGTACCAATCTCCAGCACTGAGCTGGCGGGATTCGGAGCTGCCAGCAGCAGCTCACTCATTTTGGCAACAATATAAGGTTGCGAGATGGTTTGTCCCTGACCAATAGGTAGCGCCGTATTCTGATAGGCTTTATGCTGCAATGCATCTGGTAGAAAGCGTTCGCGGGGAACACTGGCTACTGCATTGAGCACCTTTTGATTCGAAATCCCTTCGTCGCACAACAACTGTGCCAGTGCATCGCCTTTTCTTGTTGTTCTCATGTGTCATTAATTCTTGTTACGGGTTATTTTTCTTAGCGGGCTTACATTTCAAGCCATTTTTCCATTTCTGCAATACTGTCGCGGGCCGTCATATCAACACTTAATGGTGTGACAGAACAATAGCCATTAGCGATAGCGTGAAAATCCGTTCCCGGTCCGGCATCCTGTTCTGCACCGGCCGGCCCGTACCAGTATATTGGCCGTCCAAAGGCATCCTTGGCTTTTACCATCGATTCCGCGCGATGGCGTCGCCCCTGACGGGTAACCTTCACACCCGCTAATTCTTCATAGGGGAGATCCGGCACGTTAATATTAAGGATCTGATTGGCAGGCAGCGGGTGAGTGATTAATTTTTCAATCACTTCGACTACCACCCGGGCCGCGGTCTCAAAATGACCGCCATCGTAGTTACACAGCGACACCGCAATGGCTGGCAGACCCATGTAACGACCTTCGGTAGCAGCGGCTACTGTACCTGAGTAAATAACGTCGTCACCCAGATTCGCGCCGTGATTAATGCCCGAGACCACCAGTTCCGGATCTTCTTCCAGAAAACTGTTAACGCCGAGGTGGACGCAGTCAGAAGGCGTGCCGTTTACAGCATAAAAGCCACTGTCCATTTTCTGAATGCGCAACGGCTGATGCAATGACAAGGCATTACTTGCGCCGCTGCAGTTGCGGTCGGGGGCAATGACCGTTACATCATGCTGTTTTGCCAGTGCGGCATGCATAGTGGCAATGCCTTTGGCAAAAACGCTGTCGTCATTACTGAGTAGTATTTTCATAAGCAGTTAACATATACCGGTTGTATCTATAGGAAATGTGTTCCGTCAGGCTAATTCGGTGGTAAGCAGACATTCTCTTAATACCGTGGTAGCAAAACAGCCTGAGGGCAGGAAAAACCGTATGATTAATGTATCACCTTGCTGATTGCATTCAAGCCGTTGGGGCCAAATAATCGCGGCACGGCGTTCCATGCTGAGTTTCTGAGCGGCTAAAAACGATGTTACCTCAGAATAACGGGCGGCTGTCTTCAGCTCAATCGTTCTGGCTTCACCGGCTGAGCCGATATCACCCTTGCCCCACAGCGGTATGGTGGTCGACAAATCCTGCCGGTTTAATCGCTCAGCAAGGACTTCAGTTTCCTTATCGGCAACAAATATGCTGTTAGAACCGGTGAGATTAATGACATCGCCGGGTAAAATGGCCTGTAAGCGGCCCTCGGCAATGCGGGTCGACAGCATTTCATTAAACAGCCAGCTGCGTAACGCCGACAATGCCATAGAACGCTTATTGCGGTTTTTAATCACCTCACCATTGAGCATGCGCTCAGCCATCATGAGGTTGCCGCCACGGTTTACTTCGCCGCTTTCACTGATGCGCTGGATGCCAAAGCGCTGGCTGCCATAATAATTGGGTACGCCTTGTTGGGCGGCCTGGTGGAGCCGGTTTATTACTGCTTCCGGTTCGCGTACGTCGCGCAGGGTAATTTCAAAGGTATTGCCTTTTAACTGTCCGGTGCGTAACTTTTTATTGTGGCGCTGTACCTGCAGAATGCGCGTACCTTCAAGGGTAAACTGGTCCCAGTTAAACTCTGTTTTACCCGGGACATGCAAACCGAACCACTGGCGGGTGACGGCATATTTGTCTTTACGACCAGCATAGGTGACCTGGCGGAGCGGCAAACCGCAGAAACTGGCCAGCTGTTCAGCCACATAGGCGGTATTAAGCTGGGTTTTCTCAAGTTCAACATAAATATGCTCACCCTCTCCGACCATCGCATAGCCAAGCTCTTCGGTCACTTTAAAGTCTTCGGCCTGTTGTTTTAATAGCCCGCTGGCCACGGGCTTATCGTTGAGATACTGCCAGTGTTGCGTGTTTAATTGCATGGTATTCACTTCGTTATCAGCACCACTGCGTGTGCTGCAATGCCCTCTTTACGTCCGGCAAAACCGAGCTTTTCGGTGGTCGTGGCCTTCACATTGATTTGATCGGTGTCGACGGCGCAGTCTTCAGCCAGTAATTGCTGCATAGTGGCAATATGAGGCGCCATTTTGGGCGCCTGGGCAACAATGGTCATATCGGCATTAACCAGTTTATAACCGAGGTTATGCAACCGGGTTACCACATCACGCAATAGCCCGCGGCTATCGGCACCGGCATAGGCGTTGTCGGTATCCGGGAAGTGCTTACCGATATCGCCCAGTGCGGCCGCGCCTAACAGTGCGTCGCACAGTGCATGGATAAGTACGTCGCCATCTGAGTGAGCAAGCAGACCCTGTTCATAGTTAATGGAAACACCACCAATTGTAATAGGGCCTTCGCCGCCGAATTTGTGAACGTCGTAACCGTGTCCGATACGCATATGTGTTACTTACCTGCTTTGTTGTAAATAAAATTGTGCCAGCGGCAAATCTGCCGGGCGGGTAATCTTGATGTTGGCCGGATCGCTGTCGAGTAACTCAACCGTGTATCCGGCAAATTCCATGGCCGAGGCTTCATCGGTAACGACTGCGCCAGCTGCCAGTGCTGCTGCCAGTGCCGTACGTAATTTACCGGCTCTGAATAACTGAGGGGTTAGCGCATGCCAGAGGTTATCCCGCTCTTCTGTTCTAAGCACCACCGGATAGGCATTTTCTGCGCAAGCCCGTTTCATGGTATCGCGAACCGGCGTGGCAAGAATGCCGCCACTAAACTGTTTTGCGTCGGTGCGCTCAATTAAGCGACTTATGTCGATACTGCTTACACAGGGGCGCGCGGCGTCATGTACCAGTGCCCACTCGTTATCGGCTAACTCCGCCAGGGCGTTGTTAACCGATTCTGCGCGACTCGCTCCACCATCTACTATAGTCAGCCAGGGCGCATTCTGCAGCGGCAACTGGTTAAAGTATTGATCATCGGGGCTCAGGGCAACTACCACCCTGGATATCGCGGGGTGGGCCGCCAGTTTTAATAGTGTGTGTTCCAGAATGGTTTGCGAGCCAATGGTGAGATATTGCTTGGGGCGGTCGGCTTGCATACGTGAACCAATACCCGCCGCGGGAACCACCGCAACAATGGATGTATTAGCTGTGCTCAAAGGTCTGTTTCTCTTTGTTGTTTTTTATGGTCATTGTTGGAGTGGCTTAAAAGATACCAAGGTTAGCTGCGCCACCTAGTCATCTTCGCTGGGTAGTATGCGGTAAAAGGTTTCACCCCGTTTGATCAGACCAAGTTCGTTTCTTGCCCTTTCTTCTACCGCCTCAAGGCCAATAGTGAGGTCGCTGATGTCCGCTTTTAACAGCGCATTACGCTGTACCAGGTTGGCGTTTTGCTGGTGTTGCCTTTGCACTTCCTGCTGTTTGGCCAGATAGTCAGGAATACTGTTTTTCCCGAGCCACAAGCGATACTGTAGCGCACCTAACAGCGCTAACAGAATAAAAAGGATTGCCCGATCTCGCCACACAATGAACACCTGTTCGAATTAATCGAAGTTATTATGCCGCGCTGGATGCTTAACGTCCATCCAGTTTATCGAACAGTTTGTTCAGCAGCTTGTCTTTCTGCTTTTCCACCGCATTCTTGAAGGTAGCCTGCAGTAACTCCTGCAAGGCGGCTTCATCGCGCTGGGTGGTGCTCAGCCAGGTTGAGATATTGCCCAGTTCGCTGGCCAGGTTGTCATCCTGATTGCCTACCATACCCTGTAATTTGCTATTCAGTTTGTCGAGTTTGTCCTGTTGTGAGGCGCTGAGGCTGGATAGTGCCGCGTTAGCCAGCTGGCGGTCAAGGTCGGATGAAAAGCCAAAGTCAGGAGCGCTCAGGGTACCGCCAATGTTCATGGTTATATCAAGCTGTTGCAGGCTGTCGAGCAGGCTGGCAATGGCGTTGGTAAGGTTGTCGCTGCCCGTTGCTGCCATGGTCAGCTTAGTCAAGTCGACGGTGCCCGAGCCATCCAGCGCGTTATCGGTGATTGTAAGCGAGCCGCTGGCCGCCAGTAAGGCCTGTTTAATAGAAGCATCCAGGCGCGGATTCTGGCTCAGCGAGACGCTGTCTAATAATAAGCCGGCAATTTGCCAGGTCTGGGACGCATCCAGCCCGTTAGAGTCCATGTAGAACTGCCCCTCAGTGGCAAACTTCTGGGCACCGTCAGCTGCGGCATTAAGTATGAACGTAGTAGGATTGTTAAAGACCGAGTGTTGGTTGGTGATATTTTTCCAGTCACCGGTTAGCAGTGTATCCTGCCAGTTAACGGAAAGGTTGGCCTGTCTGACTAACACTTGCATTGGCGTACCTGTCTGTTCTTCTGCTACCGGTGCTTCGCCGCCTTTGAGTAAGGGCACCAGTAAATCAAAAGCGCTGAATAAGTAGCGGTTATACTGGGCCGCTTTTTCGCCGAATACCGCTTCGGTTAGCTGTGACAGGGCGGCCTGGTCGCCGGCGTAAACCCCTTTGAGTAGTTCATAATCCTGCCCTGGTGCCGCTTTTAAGGTCTTTAAAGCACCGCTCATGGCGGTTCTCGCTTCACTGGCCTTTGCTCTGAAAGTGGTGATTTTTTCTTTATCGGTGCGGATTTGTTGTTTTAATTCATCAAAGGCTGCTTTGGCTTTTACTACCTCAGCCGGATTTTTAAAGTCGGTGTCGCGAAGTTTCTGTATTTCTGTTTTGTAAAACTCCAGGCGGGATTTGTCGGGCAACGCCTGATAGTCAGTTTTTAGCTCAGTGGCATAGGTGTTGTAGGTTGTTCGGGCTTCTTCTACAGCTGCAGTGGTTTTCAGTGGCGAACGTTCCAGCAATTCGTCTACGGTTGGCAGGGCTTCCTTCGCTTCGCTAAGGAGTTCATCGAAACTTTGTCCTTCGGGTTGACGCAGCACTTTGCCTGGCGCAGAGCGGGGCTGATTAAACGCTACATTCAGTAAATCCACCTGATTCATGATCAGTTGGTCAGACAATAAGGGTATCAGTTCTACATCGCCTGCCAGACGCCCTATGACTAACTGATTATTTTGCGGCTGGGCCGGGTCAGTAAAACCAATCTCAGTTATTTCGACTTTAAGTGGCAACAACTGATGCTCGAAGCGGCCTATATTCACCTCTGCGCCATGGGCCTGGGTTAGCTGAGCTTCCAGCACAGATTTAATCAGCATGTCGGCAAACAGCCAGTAGATGATCACCGGAGTGAGAATTATCCCTGCTATCCAGACGGTAAACTTAGCGGCTCGACTCTGCATAATTTGCTCCTTTACTCAATACGTGCCATTGCCATCGAACTGTTGCATGCCGCACAGCTACGCAGTGCAACGGGTCTGCCTTGACGCGCTATAACTGGCCGGTTAATGTGGCAACAAAATCTTACGTAAGTTCACCGGCTTTCTTATCACAGTCAGGTTAGTTGGAATACCCCGGCGCAGACGACTTGGTTAGAATAATTAACCTTGACTGAAAAAGCGTGCCGAAGGGCGCTTGTGCGCAGAAAACAGTGATCTGTATTCATACTGCCGCGTTAAAAAACGGTGATAATTTAAATTTTATACGACGAAGAGTATATAAGGGGTTCAATGTTAACTAAAAGCACGTTTACGACTACCAGCCCGATCCGACAGTTGATCCGCGATTATTATCGCATCCCTGAAACTGACGCGGTCGACCAGATCCTGCCGATTGCCGAAGTCAATCCTCGTGCCCGCAGCCGGGCATGGGAGCGTGCGCGGCGCATGGTGCTTAAAATTCGGCGTGAGCAGGAGGGTCATGGTGGTGTTGACGCTCTGCTGAATGAATATTCTCTGTCTACCTCAGAAGGCGTGGTATTGATGTGTCTGGCTGAAGCATTGCTGCGGGTGCCGGATAAAGACACTCAGGACGAACTTATTCGCGATAAATTATCTAAAGGCCAGTGGACTCCGCACCTGGGTAACAGTGAATCCCTGTTCGTTAACGCTTCCTCCTGGGGCCTATTGTTTACCGGCAACATGGTTAACTATGCCGACAAACGTAAGAGCGAGCAATTCGGCCTGTTGAAAAAAACCCTGGGCCGTCTCGGTGAGCCGGTGATCCGCCGCGCTATGAATATAGCCATGCGAGTAATGGGCCGCCAGTTTGTAATGGGCGAAAGCATTGAGGATGCGGTAGAACGCGCGCAGGAAAAAGAAAAGAAAGGGTACGTATATTCTTACGATATGCTGGGTGAGGGGGCCCGCACCTTTGCCGATGCCGACCGTTATTATGATGCCTACGTAAAAGCCATTAAGGTCATTGGTAAAGCCGCTGCTGGCAAAGGGCCGCGTAAGTCGCCCGGGATCTCAGTAAAGCTGTCGGCGATCCATCCACGTTACGAATTTTCTCACTACGAGCGGGTAATGGAAGAACTGCCAGAAAGGCTTAAATCACTGTGTATGATGGCCAAGGAATACGATATTGGCCTTACGGTGGATGCCGAAGAAGCTGACCGGCTCGAAACCTCGCTGGATATCATCGAGAAGGTGTTCCGCGATCCGGATCTGGACGGTTGGGAAGGATTTGGTCTGGCTGTCCAGGCTTATCAGAAACGTGCCATTCATGTTATCGAGTGGCTGCGTGAGCTGACGGTGGATGTCGGCCGCAAGATGATGGTTCGTCTGGTGAAAGGGGCGTACTGGGATACTGAAATTAAACTCACCCAGACAGCCGGTGTGGATGCGTTTCCGGTGTTTACCCGTAAATCGTCTACCGACGTGTCTTACCATGCCTGTGCTAACCAGTTGCTGGAGTACCGGGATACGATTTATCCCCAGTTTGCCACGCACAACGCCTATACCGCCTCAGTAATTGTTGAGCTGGCCGGTGACGACAAACAAGGTTTTGAGTTCCAGTGTCTGCATGGTATGGGCGATACCCTGTACGATCAGGTTGTGACAGAAGAACACATTCAGTGTCGTGTCTATGCGCCTGTCGGAGTTCACGAAGATCTGCTCGCATATCTGGTACGTCGTTTATTGGAAAATGGTGCTAACTCTTCGTTTGTTAACGCTATAGTGGACGACAGCAAACCGGTTGAGGCACTGCTGGAGGATCCGGTAGAACTGACTCAGCGCCTGACTTATCGCTACAATAAGCAAATCAATAAAGCTTCAGAGCTGTTTGCCCCGGAACGGGTCAATTCCAAAGGTATGGATCTCACCGATCTGAATACTGTCAACACCCTCAAGTACAACTTAGGGCGTTATGCGCGTCAGTACGCGGTGCAACCAGGGGATGTGCCGGAAGGTGCGGTGGCGGTGAAGAACCCGGCCAATGTCAACGACATTGTGGGTTATCACCACTATGCTGATGAAGCGGCAATCAAGCAGGCTCTCGACAACGCCGAAAGCGGTTTTCAGGAGTGGTCAGAACGTTCTGCCAGTGAACGGGCGATGTTGCTGAATCAGGTAGCCGACTCGCTGGAGCGGCACATGGACGAGTTGATTGCTATCTGTATTCGCGAGGCGGGCAAGGTCACCCAGGATTCAATCGACGAAGTGCGCGAGGCCGTGGATTTCTGTCGCTATTATGCAGCCAGAGCCGTGGAACTTAGCCAGGATGAGCGTCTGGTACCGCGCGGCGTGGTACTTTGTATCAGCCCGTGGAACTTCCCGCTGGCCATTTTCCTTGGTCAGGTGGTTGCCGCGCTGGCAACCGGGAATACCGTGGTGGCCAAACCTGCTGAGCAAACCAGTATGATTGCCCTGCGTGCAGTACAGATGATGCGCTCAGTTGGGTTGCCGGACAATGCCCTGCAACTGGTCATTGCCAAAGGCCCGGATGTGGGTAACGTATTGCTACCGGATGAGCGCATTAAAGCGGTTATTTTTACCGGCTCAACCCAAACTGGTACGCTGATTTCCAAAACCCTCGCTCAGCGTGGTGGCGAACAGGTTCCACTGATTGCTGAAACCGGCGGCCAGAACTGTATGATTGTAGATTCAACCGCGTTGCCTGAGCAGGTGGTGGATGACGTTATCCATTCTGGCTTCCAGAGTGCCGGTCAGCGCTGCTCTGCATTGCGAGTGCTGTTTGTTCAGGAAGATATTGCCGATAACCTCATCAAAATGCTCACTGGTGCGGTAAAAGAGCTGACCATCGATGATCCGTCATGGTTGAGCACTGATGTGGGTCCTGTGATCGATCAGAAAGCCCTGTCGTCGCTGCAGGAACATGCCGAATACATGAAAGAAAACGGCAAGTTGCTTTATCAGTCGGAGCTACCGGAAAGCGCTAAGGACGGTACTTTTTTCCCGCCCACCCTTTACGAAATCAGTGACCTGAGCGTTTTAAAACGCGAGGTATTTGGTCCGGTAGTACACGTGGTGCACTTTAAAGGTAAAGAGCTTGATAAAGTACTCAAGCAAATTAATGATACCGGTTATGGCCTGACCATGGGGATTCATTCGCGCATTGAAGAGCGGGCTTATGAACTGGCCGCACGCTCCCGGGTAGGTAACGTGTACATTAACCGCAACATGATTGGCGCCATTGTGGGCGTTCAGCCATTTGGTGGTCGTGGCTTATCCGGCACCGGGCCAAAAGCAGGTGGGCCAAGCTACCTGTCGCGCCTGATGATGGAAAAAGCAACGCCAAAACCCACTATTCTGGAAGAGCCTGAAAGCATCGATGATGCGCTGTCGGGGGGCGAGACCCAGCACGAAGAAGCGGCTGCCATTATGCGTAAGGCTACCGAGACAGAAGAAACCTGGCGCTATCTGCCGCTGCATGAGCGGATTTCCAAGGTGCGTCAGTTGCTGGCTAAACTGGCAACGGTGGATATCGTGGAAGAGTTGGCTGATGACCTTAACCGCACACTGGCTTCTGCCCGTTCGCAGTTAATCAGCATCGATAAAAAGCTCGCCAAGCCTACCGTGCTGCCCGGCCCAACGGGTGAGTCGAATAAACTGTACCTTGAGCCTCGTGGCGTACTGGTATGTTTTGCCGATAAGGAAGTGGCGTTCGAGTACTGGATGTTGTCCATCGTGTCGGCTCTGGCTACCGGTAACTGCGTGGTATCTGTTGTCTCGGATCTTTTCTATGAAGAGGCGCTGGCAGTGAAAGAGAAGTTTAAGGCAGTAGGCGCGCCAGATGGCGTATTTCAGGTTGCCAGACTAAGCCACCTGGATGCGCTGTTAATGGATGAGCAACTGGCCGGTGTGGTCGTCGACAGTAATACTGAGCGTACTGCCCACATTGCAGCGATGTTAGCTGAGCGTCAGGGCGCTATCCTGCCGGTAATCACCGCCGAATATAACGATAAACTGATTCAGCGTCTGATGACCGAAAAGACCATTAGTATTGATACGACGGCATCCGGCGGTAATACCTCGCTGATGACCATGGTGGATGAAGACGAGTAGCTAAGTCTTTAAAAAAACAGGTCAAAAAAACGAAAAAGGGCGCTTTAATCAGCGCCCTTTTTGATCGGCAAAGCCATTACATCCAGGAGTCGTTGCGGCGACGCCGCTTAGGAATAAAGGTCACGATAATACCAAGTATAACGCCAGCCCCCGCAACAATACCGCCATAACTGAACATCCGGTAACGCTCCTGGGTATCCTGATCGCTGATTTGCGCCTCCAGCGACGAAACAGACTGTTGTGATTCATTCAGTGCCGCTTCCAACTGCGCATTTTGTTGTTTGACCTGTGCCAGCTCCTGGCTCAGTTGGGCGTTGCGCGACTGAATTCGGTTAAGCTGCTGTTCGCTGTCGGCAAGACGCTGACTTAGCTGCGGTAATTGTGCCCGGCGCGAAATGGTGTCGATAAGATATTGATTCTCTACCCAGCCCTCACGGCCGTCAGCATCGCTGATTTGAGAAAACTCATCCTCGCTGTTGGTTTGCAGCACGGTTACCGGTAAGCCGGCTTCAATAGAGCCCAGGATGCGATAATTCCGCCCTGGCCCTGAATGCATGTAAACAATAAGGTTATCGGCAATATAGTGATCGCTGTTGGCCGTTAAGTTGTCTGAAGATTGTTGAGCCGCGGCTGGCAGGCTCACGATAACCAGGCCGAAAAGAAAAGTTAGCAAGCGCATGAGTGTCTCTACATCATAAAATAATGCTCTGATGTTAGGGGCTGATACCATGAAAGGCAAGTGCTTACCGACATACATTGTTATCGCTGGCGGTCTGCGCGCGGCGCCTATTGCTAAATCACCCATCGGCAGGTAATGTAGCCGGACTATCTCGCAACTGCTTATGAGTACGACTGTTCCATGTCGGAAACCGAAATAAAATTTGTGCTGCGCGAAGATCCAATGCCCGCACTCAAAAACAACCTCTTTACCGCCTTAACCTCGCAGGATGTTTCCATTGAGGAGAAAGGGCAGATTGATCTGCTCAATGATTATTACGACACCACCGATCACTTATTTCAGCAAAATAAAATTGGTATGCGGGTGCGCGGCGCAGACGGACGCTACGAGCAAACAGTAAAAACCAACGGGCAGGTTAGTGGTGGGCTGCATCAACGGTTGGAATTTAATGTTGATTTGGACAGACCGGAACCCGACCTGACGTTGTTTAATGATGTGCCGTGGCCTCAAGGGCATCAGGCAGAAACGTTAAACGAGCAGTTGCAAAAGCAGTTCGGTACACATTTTAACCGGACTATCTTTGATATTCGCTATCCCGATGCTGAAATTGAGCTGGTTTACGATAACGGTAAAGTTGCCGAGCAACAGCAGGAAGCACCTATCTGCGAAATCGAGCTTGAGTTAAAAAGCGGCGAACTCAGTCGCATGTTCGAACTGGCAAACCGCCTGGTGGATGCGCTGCCAGCAAGGTTAAGTGACACATCCAAGGCTGCCCAGGGTTATCAATTACTGCACGGCGTCCCTCATAAAGTTTCGCCGTTACCGGACTTCCTGCCGCTTAAAGATAATATTTCTACCGAAGACGCTTTTTGCCGGGCGCTTGAATGCGGCTTAGTCCATTGGCAGAAACATGAACACCTGTACTTTGAAACCGGTGCGACCAAAATGCTCACTGAGGTGACCCGGGCAGTGCGAATGCTGCTGCAAACAGTGTCGCTGTATTTACCGGTTTTGCAATGCCCGGCCATGCTGACATTGCATAAGCAACTGCTCAGTTACGCCGATAACTGGCTGTGGCAGGACGATCTACAGAGTTTACGTTTGTTGTTGTCGAAGAAAAGTTTGTTTAATAAGAAGCTGTCCCGCTATCCGGCACTGGTCAGCTATTTGCAGGGGCGACAGGCTGGCTTGGTGCAGGCTCATGACCCCGCCAGCCGCCTTTTTCAGCCTGCCCCCTCAAAGCTGAAGCTGGCCATCGCTGAGATGCTGCAAAGCAAACCCTGGCAGAAAGCGGTAAAAGGTTATGACATGCCGTTGATGGAGCATGCCAAGGGCTGGCTCTCACAAGGCTGGCAAACCATTATACAGACCATGCCTATTCAGCGTCGCATGTACGCTTCCAATTACACGTCGGTAGAAATGCTGTTGCGCCAGACACTGTTCAATGGCTTTTTACTGGCCGATATGTTTGAAGGTAGCCGGGGACACTTCAGAGCGCCATGGCTGGATATATTAATTGGTATCGATGAACTCAATGCACTGTTACTATTGAAAAAATCAATTTTTGATGCCGAGTTGGCTGAGCAACAGGAATTACTTGAGTGGGTGCACGAGAAAACTCACGGGCTGCTCAATGTAATGGAAAGAAGCCGCCAGGTTGCCATGACCGGCGAAGTGTATTGGTAACTGATTACCGCGGAACAGAAACCTAATGTCTACTCAACATATGATCCCACTTTGGAGCGCTGGTGTGCTCACCGCTCTGTGGTTGTGCCTGTTGCTTAAAGTCAGCAGACACAAGGTTGCGGCAAAAGGCTTTGCGGGATTTTGGCTGGCAATGCTGAGCTGGCCATTGCTGCTTGTCAGCGAGTTATGGCAACTTGTAGGGGCCGCATCACCGTTGTTAACAGCAGCGGCTGTGGTGGCCTTACCGGTATTACTGGCCGGTGTTTACCGCAACTTGCTGGCTATGTTGTGGCGTAAGCCCAAACCGGCGCTGTGGCCGTTCTATGTGGCGGGGATAGGGCTGTTGGTACTAGTGGTTATTCAGGGCTGGCTCCATGCCAGTGACTGGCAACAGTGGCCGGGGTTTGCGCCGGTGGGAGAGCCCCTGAAATACTGGGCGGTGTATTTTAGCTGTCTAATAGCCACTTTCTTGTTTTTGTATATTTGTATTGTCTGGGTCGAACACCTCCAGCAGTACCATTATGAGCTGCCCCTGCAAGTGGTCGATACAGAAATGTTTCAGATTAAAGGGTTGAGCGGTGCCTGCGGGTTTGCAGTGGGTATGGCGTTTTGCCTGGCGGTTATTGTGGCGGCGGTGGCATTTGGCTTTTTGCCTTTTGCTAACTGGCTGAGCTGGTTTCATCTGAGTCTGGCTTTGACGACCCTGATTTTGTTGGTGCAGCTCGCTCGTAAACATTCACCATCACCATCGCCATTTGACCACGAGGCCCTGAGTGCGGCGCCTAAAATGTCGCAGGCTACTGCCCAAGCTGTTTTAAAACGCGCAGAAGCTGCGGTGATCAGTCAAAAAGCGTATAAAGAAATCGGCCTGACCCTAACACGGTTTGCCGAGCGGGCCGGAATGTCTGCCAGTGATATTTGTCTGGCGTTACTGGCCGCTAAGAAAAGCCATTTTCGCGGGTTTATCTACCAGTACCGAATGAAGTATGCCAAGCAGGTATTGATGAGTTCTGACGCCAAACTCGACAGCGTTACCAAGCGCCTGAAGCTGGGCGTCAATGGCACCGCCAGTCGCAGCTTTTTAAAATACCTCGAAAACCGCCGCTAAGACTGAGCACCGGTTATGCATACATGGCGGCGTATTTTTCTGCAAGCTGATCCAGGGTTTCTTTGTGCGCCGGGTCCTGCTCTATACATTCCACCGGGCATACGTCAACACAACGAGGTTCATCATAATGGCCTACGCACTCGGTGCATCGGGCGGTGTCTATCTGGTAAATTTCGTCGCCCATGCTAATGGCTTCATTCGGACATTCCGCCGGGCACAAGTCACAGTTAATACATTCTTCGCTGATTAATAAAGCCATGGTTACTCTCCTGGTCAGCCAAACTCTGGGTACTGACTGTATATAAGTCTTTATTTATATGCAAAGCCGTTGACGCTATCACTTGATGCAGGTCAAAGGGAAAAATAAGTAACAATGGTTACTGCCGGAAATGGGTCTGCAGGATCAGACTGGTGAATTGCTTGCGCAAATAAAATCCCCGTGGCCGGGTTTGAATTTTATTGCCTTCAGTATCCAGGGCATCAGTTAACACCTGACCGCTGGCCGCTTTAGGACGAAGCTGCATGACCTCGCCATGCCGGGCTGTAATCGACTCAACCTTGCCAAGGGCAATCATCTCGGTGAGTTCTTCCCAGTCCTGCTGCAGCAGCGCATTCTGGACTTCGTTGGGTTGCCACAGAAAAGGCGTCGCAATGCGCCGCTCGGCTACCGGTATCTGACGCTCGCCTTCAACGGGTACCCACAGTACGCATTGCAGCTTGTTTTTAACATTACAGGTTTGCCAGGTGATTAATGGTGGCAGCAATAACGGGGCATAACACACATAAGTGGTTTCCAGCGGTTGGCCAAACTGATTAATCGGCAGGGTTTTTAGTTCAACGCCGAGTTCCGGGAAATCCTGCTGCGGTTTAGAGCCAGCAGTGGCACCTAACCAGGTTTCAATCAACTGGCCTGTCCAGCCCTTGTGGCGTTTAAAGTCCCGCGGAGTGGCAATGCCTGCCATGTCGGCCAGCTCGCCAAGAGTAAATCCGGCAATCGCCTGAGCGCGGCTTTGCAGTTCTGATAAATCGGCGGGTGCACAGGTTGGTACTTGCAAACCTTCTATCCCTTAAAAACCCATTACGTTAAACATATGTGATAAATACTTTGCATGCACAAAGGTTTGTGAAAGAATGCTATCACAGAACAATATAAAGTGCCCGGGAGTCTGAGTGATAGATACCGATGGATTCCGTGCGAATGTGGGCATAGTGATTTGCAACAAAATAGGTCAAGTATTTTGGGCAAGACGTTATGGCCAACATTCATGGCAGTTTCCCCAAGGCGGAATAGATGAAGGGGAAACTGTAGAGCAGGCAATGTATCGTGAGTTACATGAGGAAGTAGGGCTTACCCCGAAAGATGTAAGCATTCTGAGCGTGACACGAAATTGGGTGCGATACAAACTGCCCAAACGGTTAATAAGGCAAGGCAGTAATCCGGTTTGTATAGGACAAAAACAAAAATGGTTTTTGCTGCAACTGGATTGCCAGGACAAAGACGTAGATGTACTGAAATCCGGTCATCCGGAATTTGATGACTGGCGCTGGGTGAGCTACTGGTACCCGGTGAGAAACGTGGTGTCTTTTAAACGCGATGTCTACCGCCGTGTAATGAAGGAGTTTGCCGGGACGGTGATCACCTCGCAGCCGCGACACCAGCATCATTCAAAGCAGCATCGTCGTAAACGGCGGGGATAAGGGTAGGATAGCTCTTGGCGGCACAAACGGGTCAAAAAAACAGTATTCTATCGGTACTTAAAAGTATCGTTCAGGAGGTCAATCAAATCCCCCGGTTGACCGACGCGCTGTTTCGCCTGGCTGAACGCGTTAAGCAAACCATGGGCGTGGATTCCTGTTCCATTTACCTGGCCGACTATAACGCTCAGTCGTTTGTTCTTAAAGCCACCGACGGCCTGGCGCCGGATGCAGTGGAGTTGGTTAAAATTGGCTTTTCTGAAGGCTTAATCGGACTCGTTGGACAGCGCGAAGAGCCGCTGAATATCCAGGATGCGCCGAATCATCCCCGCTTTAAACACTATCCGGAAGTTAAAGAAGAAAATTATCACGCCTTTCTCGGCACACCGATTATCCATCAGCGTAAAGTGCTGGGTGTTATCACCATGCAGCAAAGCGCTAAGCGTAAATTCAGTGAAGATGAAGAAGCGTTTCTGGTAACGCTGGCAGCGCAAATCGCGCTGGAAATATCCCACGCCGAAACCCGCGGCGCATTGAACCCGATTGCCGGCATATACACCGGTTATATGCAAAAGAATGTTCGCGGTGTGCCAGGCTCGCCGGGTCTTGCCATGGGTGTAGGTTATTCGCCCCATGCGGCTTATACCCTGGCTACCTGGATTGTAAAACAGTCGGATAATACCCAGCAGGAAATTGACTATTACCGCAAAGGCGTAGAAGTTACCCGCACGCAGGTTGAAGTGCTGTCGCAACGGCTGGAAGGCCAGGTGCCCGACGACGTACGGGCAATTTTTCAGCTTTATCATCAATTACTCGACGCTAACAGCCTGGGGCGGGAAGTCGAGGCTAAAATACGTGAGGGCTGGGATGCAGCCTCATCATTAAAGCTGGTGGTGGAAGCCTATGCTGCCCGGTTTGAGGCGATGGATGATCCATACATGCAGGAACGGGCTATCGATATTGTCGACTTATCCAACCGGATCCTGGTGAATATTCTGCAAGTGATCAGCGGCAAAACTGAATCAGTCAGCGATCGCCCCAGCCAGGCTAGCATCCTGGTGGCCGAGGAAGTCTCCGCGCCCATGCTGGCGGAATTCCCCAAGGAATTTCTGGCCGGAATAATATCCATCCGTGGTTCCAATAACTCCCACGCTGCTATTCTGGCCAGAGCCATGGGCGTACCGGCCGTCATGGGCTGTCAGAACGTTTCGCCTACCCTGCTTGAGAAAAAGGAAATTCTCCTCGACGGCTATGCCGGTGAAGTGATTGTGTCGCCTGAAAAGGCTATCAAGGCCGAGTTCAGTCAACTGATAGAAGAAGAGAAGCTTCTTGCAGAGCGTATCGACAAAGAAGCCGACAAGCCTTGCGAAAGTGAAGATGGTTGCCGGATTAATTTGCAGGTGAATGCCGGTTTATCGGCTGAGATTGAAACCGTCGTGCGCTCCGGTAACGTTGGAATCGGGCTCTACCGCACGGAAATTCCGTTTATGATGCGTGAGCGTTTTCCGTCCGAAAGTGAGCAGGTCGAGTTGTATCGCAATGTGCTGTTAAGTGCGCCGGACAGGGAAATAGCCATGCGAACGCTGGATGTGGGGGGTGATAAACCGTTACCTTACTTTCCGATCACGGAGGAAAATCCGTTTTTGGGCTGGCGGGGAATTCGCCTGACCCTGGATCATCCGGAAATTTTTCTGGTTCAAATCCGCGCCATGTTACGCGCCAGTATTGGCTTACAGAATCTTAGTATTATGCTACCGATGATTTCCAGTGTCGGCGAAGTCAATGAGGCCCGCCGGTTGGTAGAGCAGGCGTTCTTTGAGGTAGAAGAAGAGGCCCGCGTGAAAGGTGAGCGGCTTTACCGCCCACGCCTGGGGATAATGCTCGAGGTTCCGTCGGTGCTGTATCAATTGCCGCAACTGGCTAAAAAGGTCGACTTTTTCTCGGTCGGCAGTAACGATTTAACCCAGTACCTGCTCGCCGTAGACCGCAACAATACCCGGGTGGCCAGCTTGTACAACAGTTATCATCCGGCGGTACTGTCGGCCCTGTACGACATTGCTAAACAGGCCGACCAGTATCAGGTACCTGTGTCGGTATGTGGTGAGATCGCTGGCGAGCCCGGCGGTGCTATATTGCTGATGGGGATGGGCTATCGTAAACTCAGTATGAATGCCTTTAACCTGCGAAAAATTAACTGGGTAGTGCGTAACGCGAATCTTAGTGAGGCACAATCATTGTTGTCCTGTGCATTAACCTCTGACAGTTACGAAGAAGTCTTTAATCACATCAATCAGTATCTGGAAGTCAAAGGGCTCGGTGGATTAGTCCGGGCCGGTTCTTAAATTCATCATATTACAGGGCTATGCTAACGCCTCTGTAAGGTGGACTTATGTTATGCTGGCAACCTTAATCATCACGGAGATTTAGATTGGATCCTCTGCTTCTCATTTTCGTCAGTTGTATGGCCCTGGGAATGCTCACCGGAACACTGGCTGGTATGCTTGGCATTGGCGGCGGCCTGATTATTGTGCCGGTGCTGTCAATGTTACTTACCGGTATAGCCGATATCAACCATGAACTGGCAATGCCCATGGCCATCGCCACATCATTGTTCACTATTATCGTGACCGGCTTTTTTTCTGCCAAAGCACACTATTCACTGGGGAATATAGTGCCCAGAGTTATTGGTTTAAGCGGCATAGGTATTGCGATTGGTGCCATTGCCGGTGCTCAACTGGCCAGCATGTTGCCTGCCGATATTCTCGCCAAAGTGTTTGCCGGATTAGTCATACTCATTGCCGTGCAAATGGTTTTTGGTAAGCGTACGGCCTCAAATAAGGCTTATACGCCTGCCATTCTTATTGGCATCGGCATCGTGGTCGGTGCGATTTCGGCGCTCATGGGTATTGGTGGTGGTGCATTGCTGGTCCCGGCGCTGGTCTGGTTTCAGGTACCTATTCGTCACGCTATTGGCTGCGCAGCCGTCAGTGGCCTGGTTATCGCGTTATTTGGTACCGCAAGTTTTATCCATGCGGGTTGGGATTTGCCGGGATTGCCAGACTGGTCGCTGGGGTATGTTTACTTACCGGCAGGATTTGGCATTATGGCCACTTCCATATTTACTGCTGGCTTTGGCGCCCGGTTAGGGCAGAATATGCCAACTGAATTACTTAAAAAGATTTTAGCGGGGCTGCTGGTGTTAGTCAGCATCCGCATGATTATAGGAATGAATTAGTCCATGGGTGAAACAGACTTCCTGGTATTTCCCAATATCGATCCGGTTATTGTCAGTCTCGGGCCGCTAAGCGTACGCTGGTACGGCATGATGTATTTGCTGGGCTTTGTTGCCGCTTATCTGCTGGCCAAAAAACGCTTACCAAACTCACCATGGAACCGCGATCAACTCAGCGATTTGCTGTTCTGGGGGTTTGTCGGGGTGATTATTGGTGGCCGCCTGGGCTATGTGTTTTTCTACCAGTTTGGCTTGTTTTTGCAGGACCCACTTTATTTGTTTTATATTCATACCGGTGGCATGTCATTCCACGGCGGTTTGCTGGGTGTGATTGCCGCCATGTTCTGGCAGGCCAGGCGTCTGAATGCCAGTTTTTTGCAGGTGGCAGACTTTATTGCGCCTCTGGTGCCTATTGGCCTGGGGGCCGGCCGCATTGGTAATTTTCTTAATGCTGAACTGTGGGGGCGTACTACGGACGTACCCTGGGCAATTATTTTCCCGGGCGCCGGTCCTAAGCCACGCCACCCTTCACAACTTTATGAATTTGCCCTGGAAGGTGTGTTACTGTTTATTATTCTCTGGTTGTATTCAGCACGGCCAAGGCCAACCGGCGCTGTGGGCGGTTTATTTCTGATGGGATACGGCGCGTTTCGCTTTATTGTTGAGTTTTATCGCGAACCGGATGCGCACATTGGTTTGTATCAGGTTGGCCTCAGTCAGGGACAGTTATTGTGCATCCCGATGATCCTCGGTGGTCTGGGACTAATGGTATATGCCTATAAAAAAAATGGTGTCATAACAACACCAGCGAACACTACGGTAAAGAGCTAGACGACGCATGAAAGAGTACTTAGCATTAATGCGCCATATTCGCGATAACGGCGTAAAAAAAGAAGACCGAACCGGCACCGGAACATTAAGTGTATTTGGCTATCAGATGCGCTTCGACCTCAATGAGGGCTTTCCGCTGGTTACAACCAAAAAGTGCCATCTGCGCTCCATTATTCATGAATTGCTGTGGTTCCTAAAAGGCGAAACAAATATCGCCTATCTCAAGGAAAACGGCGTTTCTATCTGGGACGAGTGGGCCACGGATGAAGGCCAGTTAGGACCGGTTTATGGCCATCAGTGGCGTAGCTGGACCGGCGCTGATGGCGAAACTGTTGACCAGATTACTGCGCTTATCAACGAAATTAAAACCAACCCTGATTCCCGCCGTCTGATTGTAAGTGCCTGGAACCCGTCAGTATTACCTGATCCAACCATGTCCCCGAAAGACAACGCGGCCCACGGCAAGCAAGCGTTACCACCTTGCCACACCCTGTTTCAGTTTTATGTGCTGGAAGGCAAGCTGTCCTGCCAGCTATATCAACGCAGTGGTGATGTATTCCTTGGCGTACCGTTTAATATCGCCAGTTATGCCTTACTTACCCTGATGGTGGCACAAGTGTGCGATTTGCAGCCCGGTGAGTTTATTCATACCCTGGGCGATGCGCATTTATACCTGAACCATCTGGAGCAAACGGAGCTGCAACTCAGTCGCGAGCCCTTTGCGCGCCCGATTATGCGACTCAACCCTGAGGTTAAGGATATCTTTGGTTTTAGCATTGATGATTTCACATTAGAAAACTATCAGTCGCATCCGCACATCAAAGCGCCGGTGGCCGTTTAGGGTGGATTATGAGTAAAACCAATGTATTAATTTGTGATGACTCAGCCTTTGCCAGAAAGCAGATGGCCCGAGCTATCCCGGATGGCTGGGATGTGCAGTTGCACTTTGCCAAAGACGGTCAGGAAGCGTTGGAGATGATTCGCGCCGGAAAAGGCGATGTGATGTTTCTCGATCTGAATATGCCGGTGATGGACGGGTATGCCACTATGGAAGTTGTCCGCCGAGAGGACTTACCTTGCTTGGTGATCACGGTGTCTGGGGACGTTCAGCCAGAAGCGCGAACCCGAATGCTGGCCATGGGCGCTTTGGACTTTATTCGCAAACCTATCGATAATCAAAAGCTCATCACCTTACTCAAGCAGTATGGCATTTACACCGGCGACGCCCGGTCAGAGCAACGCAAGAAACAAACTGCACTGGCTGGTAGCAGCGACAGCGAAAAACTGGATGCTTACCGGGAACTGGTTAACGTGGCCATGGGCCGCGCCGGTGAAAATCTTGCTCGTCAGTTGGGAGAGTTTATCGACTTACCCATTCCTAATGTAAATATTATTGAGAACAACGAACTGCATATGGCCTTTGCCGAGGTAAACCGCAATGACAGCGTTTCGGCAGTGTCCAAAGGGTTTGTAAGTGCCGGTATCAACGGCGAGGCGCTGGTAATTTTCAATGATACTGACTTTGAAAACATTATTACGTTATTAAATTATGACCAGTTGTCGGCAGCGCCTGCGCAGCTTGAAGCGCTGATGGATATTTCTAATATCCTGATTGGAGCCTGCCTGAATGCACTGTCGGATCAGCTCAACGTTACCTTCAGTCATTCGTCGCCGATTATTCTGGGGCGTAACCGTGAGTTGGAGAGTTTGCTAGCAAATACCAAACAACGCTGGAATCGCATTATGGCGGTGGAAATTGGTTACGGCATCAAACAGCGCGGCATCCATTTTGAGTTGCTGTTGCTGTTCCCGGATACCTCCATGGAGCGTATTTATTCACGACTGGTAGATATTGAGGACTAATGCCGTGAACACTGATGTAATGGAAGAACTAAGCCGCCAGCATTGGTTACATGACCTACTGAGCTCCCTTGAAGTTGGGATAGTAGTGCTCGACCGCGACTTTAACGTGGAAGTGTGGAACCAGTTTATGGAGAATCACAGCAACCTGCGGCCCAGCCAGATTGTTGGTAAATCGCTGTTCCAGCACTTTCCGGAGATTGAACAGGACTGGTTAATGCTAAAAGCTGAGCCCGTCTTTAACCTTAAATCACCGGTGTTCCTGATTTGGGAGCAACGCCCTTATTTGTTTAAGTTTGGCTGTAACCGACCGATTACTTCCGAACTTGATGTGATGTATCAGAACGTGACTTTGTTTCCGTTGTCATCGCTTACCGGTAACGTTGAGCGTATGTGTATGCTGGTTTACGACGTAACAGACCAGGCCAGCAGCCGGCTGAATATCGAAGGCCTCAATAATCAGCTTACCGAAATGAGCCGCGTGGACGGACTGACTCAGCTTTACAATCGCCGTTACTGGCAGGAGCGTTTTCAGAGCCTGTACCGGTTGGCAAAACGCCGTGAGTCGGTTAATACAGCCATTATGCTCGATATTGACCACTTTAAAGCGGTCAATGACAACTACGGTCATCAGGCAGGGGATAAAGTGATTCAGACCCTGGCGAGAATTATTAAACAGCAGGTGCGTGAAACTGACCTGGCCGGCCGTTATGGCGGGGAGGAGTTTGCTATTATCCTGGCCGACGCCAATGGCGACGGGGCTATGCAGGTGGCCGAGCGGATCCGTAAAGCGGCCGAGGCAACCACAGTTACCCACGAAGGGCAGTCTATTCGGTTTACCGTTAGTCTTGGCCTGGCTGAGTTTTCGCCGGCATTTCAAAATGAGATGCAATGGCTGGATATCGCCGATCAGGCGCTTTATGAAGCCAAGGAAAGTGGCCGAAATCAGGCTATCCTGCGAATTAAATAACCCTGCCTGAACTAACTGGCCGCATTGCCTTTTTCAATTGCCGTAATGTTATGCCTCAGCCGGTACAAAATAACCAGGCTGGGGATTACCATCAAGGCGGTGAGGATAAAAAACAGTGCCCAGTTACCGCCCATCGCATCCACCAGAATACCACTGGCCGAGGCCAGTAAAGTGCGGCTGGCAACACTTAAAGACGCCATCAAAGCATATTGTGTGGCCGAAAACGCCCGGTTACATAACAGCGATATAAACGCTACCATGGCCACGGTACTCCACGCTGAGGTAAAGCCGTCCAGCACAATGGTGACCACAAACCAACCTTTGTGCGGGCCAATTTCCGCCATCCAGGCGAACATCAGATTACTTGCCGCCATGGCAATGCCGGCAATAAACAGACCGCGGAAGATACCGTAGCGGATATTCACCAGTCCGCCGATAATGGAAAACACAATGGTGACCCACCAGTTGAGTAATTTTGAATAGGTGCCTATTTCACTGTTGCTGAAACCTATCTCTTTGTAAAACACAATACTCATCCGGCCAAGAAACGCTTCGCCAATTTTAAACAAAAATACAAACAGCAGTATTTGCAGGGCCAGCTTTACGCCGTTACGGCTGAAAAACTCCCGAAACGGCTCTACCAGGCTGACCAATAGCCAACTGGAGATTTTACCAAAGAGGCTGTCGCCAGCATTGAGTAATGCCTGATAGCGCTCAGTGGCGGCATCCAGCATGGCTTGTCGGTTTACCTTGGGCTCTTTAGCCACCAGGAGGGTAGCCATCAGGCATACCGCCATAATAGCGGCCAGCAGTAAATAGATTTGCTGCCACTCCCAGCCGGGCATGTCGGCCACCATAAACGGAATAGCGCCAAGTCCGCCGTAACCTGTCCACCATCCTGCGGTGGCCAGCGAGGAGGCTGCCGACATGGCGTCGGTCTCGTGTTGAGCGATGGTGTCTATTCTGAAGGCATCAATGGCGATATCCTGAGTGGCAGAACTTAACGCAATAATAAAACCACACAGAGCAATCTGATACAGCGAGCTTTGGGCATCGAGGGTCGACATCCACACACAGCAACCAATGATCAGCAACTGCATTTGCCCTATCCAGCCACGGCGTTGACCAAGCACCAGCGGTTTAATGCGGTCGAGCAACGGTGCCCATAAAAAATTAAAGGAGTAAACGGCAAAAATAGCGCCGAACAGTCCAATGGCTGAACGTGACAGCGATTCATCCTTCAGCCAGGCAGACAGTACTGAGCCTATCATGACCCAGGGAAAACCACTGGCGATGCCAAATACAAAAATACTGAATAAGCGCTTGTCGCGGAAAATGGCCAGGGATGTGCGCACTGAGAAAAACTCTTTTTAACTTTTGTTATGCGCTTATTGGATCACGGATAGTCAGTGGCTGCAAGTAAAAGTCTGGCAATGAAGGGAACGAGTACCGCTGGCGTTAAGGACGGATACCGATGCAATCCATGGGATACACCGACTCGCCTTTAAGGTAAGCCACGCAATGGGTTAATTCCTCGCGTAAAATTTCGTCGTCTATAAGCTGATCTTCTCGCCAGTAATGTATTTGGTGCAATAAGTGCCAAAAGACGCGTTCTTTATGAGTGCTTGGCTCCAGATCGTCACTGCGGTAAAGAGACCACTCCTCAAGGGTGTCCCAGAAAAAAAAATTGAGTTCCTGATAATTCAGGGTGCCCTGCCAGAAAGCGCGCAAATAAAAACACAGCTGTCGGGATTTTTCCTCAATAAATTGACTGATACTCACGCTGGCAATCCGCTAAAAAAACCTAAACGAAGTATAGTCCAAAATTCTAAAATCACCGGGAGAATTGTAAAAATGCGACGAGTTGCAGTAAAACCTGTAGGTCTTTGAATACCTCGCCTGGCATAGGCTGTAAGAGAATTATCGGTCTTAATGGTGAGCGATTTTAGAAGAACTTTTCGTTACTGCTAAAGCCACTGAGAGTTCAACGGTTTTCGATTCTGAGTGCGATTCCAGCAGATATACTACCAGCCGAGATAGCGTAACCAACTGTAGATCTCGGTGCCTAACCAGGCACTGCCCGGCCGGGGCAGTCGGTCGCCGGCACCGCCATAACTTTGCTGCGCTGTAAACGTGCGTTGACGATAAAGTTGCTTCAAACTCATCGCTACGGCATTTCTGCGCTGCTCAACAGTGGCGGATTGCCATTGGCTCAGCGACGGCAAACTAATATCCAGTACCGGGTAGCTGCTCTGGGCCAACATCCCGGCCAGCGCATTGTTTTGGGTTCTGGCCGGCCAGAAAGCGCCAACGCTCACCAGCGTGTCCGGCGCACTGACCAACCCATTGTGGATGGCGTCGAGTAACACCGCGCTGGTCATGCCTTCAGCAATAATAAACGTGTAGCCTTTAAACTGATTCGCATGGGTATAGGCGGCGTTAATCAAACCGATTATTTGCAGCCGGTAGGCATCGTAGTCCACCGGCGCCGTTAGCAGGTTAGCCACCGGTTTATCACTGGTTACCGTAGCTGGCTGAGTAGCCTCAGCCTGATTAAAGTCAGTGGGAATAAGCAAGGTGCGCCAGCCTTTTTTACCCAGGCTTTCGGCCAGTACCAGGCCGGTATCCAGATTAATCGATTGTGACTGAAGGGATACCAGAATAATGGCAGTACCGCGTACTAAGGGGACGCTCGGTTGGATCTCAAGGACCGGAATTTGCTGGTCGGCTACGGCAAGCGTCAGTAAATCCTCGTCATGAAAATAATGGGTCAGATCGTCCAGTGTCAGCGCCGTTACCGGGCGACTGTAAACCACCAGTAAAAGCAGGATAAAAGCAACGCTGATGATGGCTAAGAGGCGATTCATGACTAAATTAAGCGGGTCCGGACAAACACTAATAGTAGGTTATCGGCGATGATCCGCAAACATTAAGCGCCTGGCGTCGCTTCCCGGTAAATATCCGGCTGGTAGTGACCAAATGGGAGGGGCGCACTGAACCGCATGCGTTTACCGCTCGCCGGGTGGGTAAATAATAATGTTTCTGCATGCAATTGTAGCCGCGGCGCGCTGGCAATTACGGTGGGTGTGCCATACAGGCGATCGCCCAGAATGGGGTGGCCCATTTCAAGCATATGGACCCGCAGCTGGTGGGAGCGACCGGTTATCGGGATTAGCGCTACCAGCGCTTCGGTAGCATCTTCTTGTACCACTTCATAATGGGTGAGGGCAGGCTTGCCAGACTCAAAATCAACCTTTTGTTTCGGCCGGTTGGGCCAGTCACATATTAACGGTAAATCTACTGAGCCTGATAATTGCGCGGGTACACCGGCTACCCTGGCGAAGTATCGCTTGGCGGTCTGGCGTAGCTCAAATTGCCGCGAAAGCTGACGATGGCTGTCTTTGTGCTGAGCCACTACCATTACCCCGGAAGTGGCCATATCCAAGCGGTGAACGATCCTCGCATCAGGGTAAACCCGTTGAATACGGGAAATTAGCGAATCACGATGCTCCGGTGCTTTGCCCGGCACGCTGAGCAGCCCGCTGGGCTTGTTAACCACAATCACGTCGTCATCATGATACAACAAGCTTAAAAACGGGCTCAGTGGCGGCTGATAAACAAATTCCGGGTTGGCACTCATTATATTTATTTCGCTAACCTTAAGGATTGTTTACCAGCACTCGTACGGCGTCGAGCTGCACGTCACTTTCCTGCAGCACCTTGGTTAACGCTGCCATCTGAATTTCGATAAACTCGATTTCGCTGTCACGAATAGCCGGATTTTGCCGCTGCAAATCTTTCAGACGCTGTACTTCCCCGCCCAGAGTGGTTTGCATTGCATTCATGGCTTCGCCGAGAACGTGATTTGCCTGTTTATGGGCCAGCTCGCGGGCATGCTGTAAATGCTGTTGCAACTGCGGCGTAAGCGCCTGTACTAACTGTGTTGCTACCTTGCGGCCGAGCGGGCGATGGGCTGTGGTATCAAGATCTGATGGCTGACTCTTGGCATCCAGACACAACCGGATTGGCGTCGGCGGGAGGAAGCGTTCCAGTTGCAGTGCCGCAGGCGCTTTAGCCGACAACACAAAAAGAGTTTCCAGGTAATATGCGCCTTTAGGCTGGCTGGTATCTGCCACAAAACCCACGCTGCTCTTACCGTAAATGTCGGTCATCACCATTTCCATGGCATGATGAATGAGCGGATGATCCCAGGTTAAAAAGTGCACGTTTTCCAGTGTGGTGGCGGTGCGACGACGGTAGGTGACCGTCATGCCTTCCGGGTCGAGGCCCGGCAGGTGGCCAATCATGGACTCGCTGGGGCGCAGGATAAAACAGTCCTGGCCTTTTTCTTCCTGTTGAATACCAATGGCATCAAACAATCGGCCGGCAAATTTAGGTAACTCGCTGGCACTGTCCTGGGCGACGATTTGTTCCAACAGCGTATCGACCCGGCCTACACCGGCTGCGTTTAATTCCAGCAGCTTATCGCGCCCGGCGTCTAGTTTGGCTTTGAGCTCGGCGTTAAGCTGCCGGCTTTGTTCAATCAGCTCCTGCTGCAGTTCGATGTCAAACGGGGTGAGGCAGTTCATTACCAGGGTTTCTTCTACCGTGTCGAACACCTTACCGCCGGTAGGGCAGGTTTGTTCAAAGGCATTCAGGCCTTCGTGGTACCACTTTAATAATACCGACTGGGCAGACTCTTCAATTACCGGCACGTGGATCTGGATATCCTGGGTCTGACCAATACGGTCGAGTCGGCCAATACGCTGTTCCAGCAGATCCGGTGTCAGTGGTAAATCAAACAGCACCAGGTGATGGGCAAACTGGAAGTTACGGCCTTCACTGCCAATTTCACTACACAGCAGGATTTGTGCACCGTCTTCCGGATCGGCAAAGTAATGGGCGGCTTTATCACGTTCCACAATACTCATGCCTTCATGAAACACGGCCTGACGAATACCAGTACGCACCCTGATAAGTTCCGCTAATTGCTGAGCGGTGGCGGCACTGGCACAAATTAACAGCACTTTTTCCGGCTTGATGTCGGGCAGCAGGTTTAACAGCCATTCCACCCGTGGGTCGGCATCCAGCCAGACATCGGCAAGCGCCGGTTGGCGCTCGGGGTACAAAGCTTCGGTTAACGAGGTAATCTCGTCATTCTCGTAAAGCTCTGGTTTAGGCAGCGGATAAGCATGCAAATGGCGCGACGGAAACCCTTCGATAGCGGCGCGGCGGTTACGGAATAATAACCGGCCGGTACCGTGACAATCGATAAGCTGATGCAAAATGGCGTCGCGGTTTTCGGTACTGCTTAAATCATCAAACTGCGCCATGATTTCAGGCGCAAGCGCGGTTAACTGAGCGGTTTGCTCTGTGCTTAATTCGTCGCCTTCGATAAGCGGTGCCACTGCTTCTGCCAGTTGAGTGTACTGCGACTCTTCTTTTAAAAACGCCGGGTAATCATAAAACCGCGCAGGGTCTAGCAAGCGTAGTCGCGCAAAGTGACTCTCATGACCCAGTTGATCCGGCGTAGCGGTAAGCAGTAATACACCCGGTGTGGCTTCGGCTAGTTTTTCAATGGTTTGATATTCCAGCGACGGCTCATCGGCAGACCAGGCCAGGTGATGGGCTTCATCGACCACCAGTAAGTCCCAGGACGTCCCCTGAATTTGCTGCTGACGTTTGGGGCTGCTGGTCAGCCAGTTTAGACCGCACAGGATCAACTGGTCGTTATCAAAGGGGTTATCGCTTTCATCTTCCAGTGCCACGCAGCGGCTTTCGTCGTAAATGGCAAAGGCCAGGTTAACCCGGCGCAGCATTTCAACCAGCCATTGGTGCAGCAGGGTATCCGGTACCACAATTAATACCCGCGACGCGCGGCCGGTAAGTATTTGCTGGTGGATGATCAGTGCTGCCTCAATGGTTTTACCCAGGCCAACCTCATCGGCCAGCAGTACCCGTGGGGCATAGCGGCGACCCACCTCAGAAGCAATGTGCAACTGGTGAGGGATAAGCTCGATACGTGCGCCCACCAGGCCAATGGTATCGGATTTAGCGTGAGCATGCTCATTGGTTAGTGAGCCATGGCGTAAGTCAAACCACTTGGGGTGGTCAAACTGGTAGTTAAATAACCGCTTCTCGGGCTGATTTAATCGGATATGGTGATCGAGGTTGGGTTCGGCCAGCGTGGCGGCCTGTTTGGTATCTTCCCGTACACCATGATAAATCAATACACCCTGTTGCTCGGTGATCGTCTCAACACACAAACTCCAGCCTTCCTGCGATTTGACCATTTCACCTTCGGTAAACGTCAGGCGCGTGAGTGGCGCATCGGTTTTGGTGTAAATGCGGCTTTCTTCGGTGGCCGGATACAACACTTCTATGGAACGGAAATCCACGCGAATAATCGCGCCCAGGCCAAGATCTGTTTCGGTGTTACTCAGCCAGCGCTGTCCAATGGCAAATTGTGTGTCGGTACTCATATTAAACTACTCCGCGATAACCGGGGGGCGTATTGTACTGATCCCCGCCTTAGCTGTCTTGCTCAATATAGCAATCAGCTGCAATCTTGTCGTACCTGATGAATATGCCATCCGCTGATAAAAATTAATTTGCCTGAAAATGCCAAAAAAAAGTGAATAGTTTTAAAAACTGGATTATGGTGGAGTTGATGGTCGATGTGATGCGGAGTGTCAGTCGGCTGGTAACTCCGTGTACATCGGCTCGTAATAGCACGTCGACAATAAGACGAGCTTGGTCATGTTCATTGGAGTAACGGATGCCAAGAAAAAGCAATGCAGACACCAGAATATATGTCCTAGATACCAATATCCTGCTACACGAACCCCTCGCGTTCCTCTCTTTCAAAGAAAATGATGTTGTGGTGCCCATGACGGTACTGGAAGAGCTGGATTATATAAAAGACAGCAAGAAAGACGTTGCCCGTGATGCCAGGGTTTGTATTCGCGCCATGGAAGATTTATTGCGTGATGCGACGCCCGAAGACATGCTGGCTGGCGTGCCACTAAGTGGATTCGGCGCTGGTGATAACCGACCGACGGGGACGTTATCGATTTATGCTGATTTGAATATGACCGAGTCACAGCAGATTTTTGCCAGTGACGAAAACGACAACCGCATTATTAATGTGGCGCTGCATTTACAAACCGTGTTTGCCTCCCAGGAAGTAGTGCTGGTAACCAAAGACATTAATATGCGCCTCAAAGCCAAAGGGGCCGGCCTGTCTCATGTTGAGGATTACCGCACCGATCAGCTGATTTCAGACATTAAATATCTGACCCGCGGCTATCACCAGTTTGAGGGGGATTTCTGGGAGCGCGTAAAATCGGTAGACAGTCGCTCAGAAGGGCGCGACACCATTCACACCGTACCGCGCTCGTTATTACCCGAAGCGTACATTAATGAGTTTCTACTCGACGAAAGTAATCAGTTTGCTGGCCTGGTGGAATCCATGGACAGCGACCAGATGGAAATTCTCGACCTCGGCTATGAGCGTCTGATGTCGCGTCATGCGTGGGGTATTAACCCGAAGAATATTGGCCAGGCCATGGCTCTGCATTCTTTACTCGATCCGCATATCGATCTGGTCATACTCACTGGCCCGGCAGGCAGTGGTAAGACGCTGCTGGCATTAGCCGCAGCACTGGAGATGGTAGTAGAGCGGAACATGTATGATAAGATTATTGTTACCCGTAATACCCCGGAAATCGCCGAATCCATTGGTTTTTTACCCGGTACCGAAGAAGAGAAAATGGCACCCTGGCTGGCGGCGATTACCGACTCACTGGAAGTGCTGCATAAACACGACGAGAACACTAAAGGCTCCATGAGTTACATTATGGAAAAAGCCAACATTCAGTTTAAGTCGGTTAACTTTATGCGCGGGCGGAGTATCCAGAATTCCATTGTAATTTTGGATGAGTCACAAAACCTCACCGCTTCCCAGCTTAAAACCATTATTACCCGATGCGGAGAAGGCACTAAGCTGATTTGTAGTGGTAACCTGGCGCAGATAGACAGTAACTATCTGAGCGCTGTGACCTCGGGCTTAACCTACCTGGTGGAGAAGTTTAAAGACTTCTCGGGCAGTGCCACCATTAACCTTGATGGCGTGGTGCGTTCAAGGCTGGCTGATTTTGCGGAAAACCATATGTAGCGATACAAACGGTTGGGCATTGTAACGCCCAACTCCTGCTCACGTTGGTATTGGCAGGGTTAAATCCTTGCTACCGACTCGCGCTTTACAATGGTGGGGGTATATTTAAAAGTAACCCCTGCCTGCGGCTGTATGCCACTGGCGTATTGCAGTGCCAGCTCAGCGGCTTTGCTGGCCATCATTTCGATGGGGTAATGTAAGGTCGTCAGCTTTGGTCGGCTGTATTGTGCTAGCAACACGTCATCATAACCAACGATTGATACCTGATTGGGAATGTCGATGTTATGGTCGAGTAGCATGGTGATTGCGCCAGACGCCACCGCATCGTTATAAGCGAGCACAGCGCTAAACTCAACGCCGCGGGCCAACAGGTTTTGAATGGCTTTTTCGCCTCCCTGCTGATCAGGCGTGACATATTCAATGTGGCTGTCAGGGAGCGATATACCTGCCTCTTCGAGGCCCTGGCGGATGCCGGCAAGCCGTTCAACGGGATCGTCAATCTGATAATTACTGCTGATTACCGCCAGCTTTTTATGGCCCTGATGTAATACGTGTTCTGCCATCAGCCGTCCGCCAGCTTTGTTATCCAGCCACACACAGCGGCTGGCAATCGCTTCAATATAGCGGTTGATCAGGACAAAGCCCGGAACTTGTTGTGCAAACTCAATAAGGGTACTGTCATCCAGTGCTTTACTATGTACAACCATGGCTTCACAGCGATGCTCCAGCAATGTTTCTATGGCTTTAAGCTCGGTGTCTTTGGCTATCGAACCTGCACTCATTAGTATTTGTACGTTGTGCCTGCGCGTGGTGGTTTCGATGCCGTGGGCCAGCGTGGCAAAAAAAGGGTCAAGTAACTCTGCGATAACAACACCCAGAGATGCACTGCGCTGCGTTACGAGTGCGCGCGCATTCGCGTTGGGGCGATAACCCATTTCACGCATAATCTTTTTTACCCGCTCCCGGGTTTCCTTACCGACTTTGGGCCCATCATTGATGACCCGGGAAACGGTTGCCAGAGAGACGCCTGCCACACTGGCAATATCTTTTATTGTCGCCATGTTGTTATTGTACTCGTCCGATGAAAGGGAATGCTGCCCTTGCGAATCTATTTGTTGATGCGCAATTATGCCTCACATTGGGTAAAATTTCCCGCAATAACCCTGCTCAAATAAGAATGTTGTGACCAAGGGTTTAAAAAAATAGGGAAAACGTATACCCTTTATGTGAATTATACGTTAAATTTAGTACCTGGTGCATTTTATTTGCAAAGTTATGGTTAACTAAAATAATTCGATTAGCCAGTTTATATACTGGATTTTTCGCATTTATAACAATAATTGAAGCATAAATTACGGCATGGTGAACGTCACTCTGTTTATGTTGAACAGGGAGTAATGTCAGGCTTCAGTAATTTAGCATGTGTGACGAACTTTTTCGCTGCTTTTGCTGGTGGGAGGGTAAACGTTTAATCTTTTGGGAAAGTTATAGTTAGCCTTAATTAATACAATCAGATTATCTGTGAGATTTGTTATGACAGTAGTGTTTAATCCTTCGGACCATCCTCATCGCCGGTATAATCCCTTAATTGGCGAATGGGTATTAGTCTCTCCTCATCGGGCTAAACGGCCCTGGCAGGGGCAAAGTGAACCTCCATCTACAGAAGTACGTCCGAGCTACGATGATGCCTGTTACCTGTGCCCGACGAATACCCGTGTTAACGGTGAGGTAAATCCCGATTATTCCGGGACATTTGTGTTTGCCAATGATTTTGCAGCGCTGCAGGAAGATACACCCTCTTCACGCTCAGATGATCCCTTGTTTACCTACGAGGCCGAGCAGGGGTGTAGCCGGGTTATTTGCTTTTCTCCTGATCACAGTAAAACCCTGCCTGAATTATCCCATGAGGCGCGGGTAGGTGTGGTGAAGTGTTGGCAGGAGCAAACCCGTGAACTCAGCCAAACCTACCAGTGGGTGCAGGTGTTTGAGAATAAAGGTGCAATGATGGGGTGTTCTAACCCGCATCCTCATGGCCAGGTATGGGCTCAGCACCATTTGCCTACATTAGCGTCTAAAAAGCAAACCAACTTTTCTGCCTATACAGAGAAGCACGGCAGCAGTTTGTTGCTGGACTATGCTCACCGTGAAGTGGAACAGGGCGAACGCGTAGTATGCATAAACGATGATTGGGTAGTCGTGGTGCCATACTGGGCAGCCTGGCCTTTTGAAACCTTGTTACTGCCGCGCTTTGACGTGCAATCATTAACACAGCTCACCGCTTCACAACAGCAGAGCCTGGCTGAGATTATTGGCCAGATTACCACCAAATACGACAACCTGTTTGAAACCTCGTTTCCGTACTCCATGGGCTGGCACAGTGCACCTTTTGATGGCGAAGCACATCCTGAATGGGGGTTGCATGCGCACTTCTTCCCGCCATTGCTACGCTCTGCCAGTGTAAGAAAATTCATGGTTGGCTACGAGATGCTGGCTGAAGCGCAGCGTGATTTAACTCCGGAACAAGCCGCACAGAGACTGCAGGCGTTGCCCGATATTCACTACAAACTGGGTCCATTATAAAGAGAAGTTACATGAAGAATCAGCACACTCAACTCGCTGCGACATTTGAAGTCACCTTTGGAGGGGCACCAGCAGTGAATATTCAGGCGCCCGGCAGAGTAAACTTAATTGGAGAACACACAGACTACAATGACGGTTTTGTGTTTCCTGCGGCGATTAATTTTGGCACCTGGATCGCGGCTTCACCGCGAGACGACCGCATGATTGAAGTTATCGCGCTGGATTACGACAACGAGCGCACGCGTTTCTCCCTTGACGATATTGAACATGTAAGCACCGCTACCTGGTCAAATTATGTACGTGGTGTTTGTCAGGTACTATTAGAGAGGTTTCCCGACTTACAGGGCGCCAATATCGCCGTCACCGGCAATGTACCGCAAGGGGCGGGCTTAAGCTCGTCGGCCTCATTTGAAGTCGCACTGGTTAAAATGTTCAGCACCCTTTATGAACTTAACCTTACCGGTGTTGAGGCCGCGTTGTTGGGGCAAAAAGCCGAGAATGTCTTTGTTGGATGCTCATGTGGCATCATGGATCAGCTTATCTCAGCAATGGGCAGGCAAGGGCAGGCGATGCTGCTTGATTGTCGCTCTCTGGAGTTTCAACATACGTCGCTACCGGATACTCACGCCATTGTCATTATTAATTCAAATGTAAAACGCGGCCTGGTCGACAGTGAATACAACCTGCGTCGGCAGCAATGTGAAGAAGCAGCCAGTATCATGGGGGTTGCTGCATTGCGGGATGCAGATTTAGCGTTATTAGCACGTCATCAATCGTCAATGTCCGATCCGGTTTACCGTCGCGCCCGGCATATTATTACCGAAAACCAACGTACTATAGACATGTACAACGCTCTACGGGCAGGCAACATAGCAGAGGTAAGCACGTTAATGGCACAGTCTCACGTGTCCATGCGTGATGACTTTGAAATTACCGTGCCGCCTATCGATTATCTGGTTGAGATTATTGATGAGGTGATCGGGGCAAGCGGCGGCGTTCGAATGACCGGAGGTGGCTTTGGCGGCTGTGTGGTGGCATTAACGCCTAAAGAGAGCGTTGCAGAGATTACCACCGCGATTGATAAGCAATATCACGCGCGCACAGGCTATGAACCAACGCTTTATATCTGTTCGGCTGAGCAGGGCGCGTTTGCCTAGCGTCTTAACATAGCTCATTTGCACCGGGTAAATCCGGCCCGTTAAAAAACAAAAAAAGTTGGAAAATACTATGAATCTTGAAACATTAGATATTGCGCTTTTTGTCACCTATGTGGTGGCGCTGATCGGCGTTGCCTGGTGGGTCTCCCGTGAAAAGCAAGGACACGAAAAAGATACCAATGATTACTTTCTGGCAGGCTCGAGTTTGCCCTGGTGGGCAATCGGTGCATCGCTTATTGCAGCCAATATATCTGCTGAGCAAATTATTGGTATGTCAGGCTCAGGCTATAAAATAGGCTTAGCCATTGCATCCTATGAGTGGATGGCGGCGTTAACGTTGATCATTGTGGGCAAGTATTTCTTGCCAATCTTTTTAAAGCATAAAATTTATACGATGCCGCAATTTTTAGAGCAACGCTACGATCATCGCGTACGGATGGTAATGGCGGTATTCTGGCTGGGTGTATATGTGTTTGTAAACCTGACCGCTGTTTTGTGGTTGGGCGCGCTGGCGATCAATACCATAGCCGGCGTAGACATGCTCTATAGTATGGTATTTTTGGCGGCATTCTCACTTGCTTATTCCCTGTACGGCGGTTTAAAAGCGGTAGCAATGACCGATATAATCCAAGTCGTTCTGCTTGTTGCTGGTGGTTTATTTTTATCCTACACCACGTTGAACCTCATTAGTGATGGCAACGGCGTCATTCAGGGCTTTATCGATTTGTCTGACAAACTGCCTGAAAAGTTCGACATGATCCTGGCCTCAGACAGCCCGTTTTATCAGGATTTACCCGGCATATCAGTATTGATCGGCGGCATGTGGATCATGAACTTATCGTATTGGGGGTTTAACCAGTACATCATTCAGCGCACGTTAGCCGCGAAAAGTGTTACGGAGGCACAGAAAGGCATTGTGTTTGCGGCATTCCTTAAATTGCTGATGCCGCTGATAGTGGTTTTACCGGGCATTGCAGCCGTATTGTTGGTACCAGGGCTGGATAAAGCAGATCAGGCTTACCCGTCACTGATGGTGCTGATGCCAGTTGGCTTGAAAGGGGTGATCTTTGCTGCACTGGTAGCGGCCATTGTGTCGTCACTTGCTTCTATGACAAACAGTGTATCAACGATTTTTACCATGGATATCTACAAAGGAAGTCGGCCGGATAAAAGCCAGGCGCATTACGTAAAGGTTGGGCGAACTGTTAGCTTTGTTGCGCTGATCATAGCGATGATTACCGCTCAGCCATTGTTAGGTAAATTTGACCAGGCATTTCAGTATATCCAGGAATTCACGGGCTTCTTCACGCCGGGCATTGTTGCGCTGTTTATGTTGGGTATGTTCTGGAAAAAGACCACTGCCAATGGCGGCCTGCTCGCCGCCCTGGGCTCATTCCTGTTGAGTTTGGTGTTCTTCCTGTTCTGGCCTGAACTGCCATTTATTGACCGTGTGGGACTGGTGTTTTTACTGTGTGTTGGCGTTGCCGTTGTGGTTTCGCTTATTGAAAACAAAGGTACACATAAAAATGCCATCGAGTTGAACGATGTGTCGTTTAGTACCACATCGGGTTTTAATGTGATGTCACTCGCTGTTATCGCCCTGCTCGTGACTTTTTATACCGTATGGTGGTAGTGGCTCAGGGATTATCATTCAGCACTGAGGGAGATGGATGCAGCGTTTATAGAACGCACCGCTAACCCTCAAATTCAAACGTAAAAAAGGCCCGGCACAAGTGATTGTGCCGGGCCTTTTTGGCATTAGCTGAACGTACTTAATCGACTTGAATCAGTGCAATATCGCCCAGTTCGATACCGCGCCAGGCTGACTTTCTCTGACGTTTAAGCGGTGGTAGTGATAACTGTAATCCGGTCACTTGGTTGAGCGAAAGTGTTTCCTTGTCATCAAATGGTCCAATGGAAACAGGCATAAACATCGGGTAAGCGCGGGTTAATAATGTGGGAACGGGTTGCAGGGCCGATACCGGGATAACCAGCGTTTTCCATTCTTTGGCAACTTCGAAGTCAGTACCATAGGCCAGTCCGTCATTCGCGATCACACCAAACTGCAGGCGGTCTTTGCCTCCCAGAGCTCGGATACGAAGGGCAATGGCGTTATAGTCGTCCAGCTTCCGGTCTCTCAGTGTTGCATTGGTGGGTAGGTCAGTCCGCAATAATGGGCCGCCTGTTTGCACCTGGTCCTTAAACACTTCCAGCTTTACCGTTTCTCCCTCCATTGTTGCTGACGAAGCGGGCCAACTGACTGTATTCTGGGGTACTACAAACGTACCTCTTGCCTCAGAAGGTGTGAACAATGGAATTGGCGTACCCTCAGGCTGCAATAAGGTATGGTAGTACTTACTATTTACAAAGTCCCAGTCCTGCGGTTTACCTGACTGAGCATTTGGGAACGTCAAGGTTGTATCTCCATCAACTATTGTGAAAGCGTACTCGAGTTTGCCAGGCAATCGCCACGCATTGTCATCAGGTAGTGCAACACTGTAGCGGCCCTTATCATTGCGTTTCATGGGTATGCTGACAAAGTCGTTGTAGCCCTCGTAGCGTAGTTGCAATATTACACTAGGATCGGGTGTTTGACTTTGTACGGCAACACTAAATGTCAGCGGTTCATTAATGTTGCGCTGGCGTTGCTGCTGATGGGTAACAAGTGTTTGCGCAGGTTTGATATCAGGTAACAGATACATTGTATCCAGAGTCTCAGGTACAGCGTTTGATGCTGATAGCCAGTACACACCTGGCCTTACAGTAAAACTGCCCGAGGCTGCCTCTGATACAAGGTCATTAGCGTTGTCGACGCCCCGTACCCAAAATGAATCCCCCAGATCCGGTAATGAGACGGTTATGGCATTTTGTTGCCGTGATAAGCGCGCTACTTCACGTGAGAGACTGGAGTTTTGATGTGGATCCTGCAATTGAATCACATCAGGGAACACCTCCAGACGCCAGCCCTGACTGCCCACTTTATCCAGAAAGTAGGCGCCTGAGCCGGTGTACTCAACAATGGGGGATGAACCCACCCCGGCAATATGTTTCAGAGTGCTAAGCTGTTTCGGCGATACCTGTGTAGTGTTGGTATAATAGTATTGGCTACCGTCATCAAATAACGCCGTATTGTGCAGATAATCGAGTGTGGTGTGGTGGAACTGATTGCTGTCAGGGTATGGCGGCGCTTTGTAACCTTCTGGCAGACTTCTGAATTCTTCTCCTGCAATCATTAAACTCAGGGCTTTTGATGGCGTATATAACAAATTCAGAAAATGCGTGTTGTAGTCTGAGTTTGTGTCGGCAATGACCGCCGGGTCATAGGCAAACTGGGTGGCCCACTGAAAGCCAGTGTCGCGAAAACTGCGGGCCATAGCCGGGTAGGTAACGCTATTGGTGATATCGGCAGCATCAAACTCGTACACCATTTTTGCCTTGTCGTGACATGCCTGAATGGTGTTGAAGGGATCTGTATAGGTCGAAACCGCGGGTAAAACATTGGTATTCAGCGTACTGTATTTCAGTAAGCCTGTGGGATACCACTGATATGCAATGCCATCAATTGACGACTGGCATATGGCTTCAGCAAACTTAGGTTGATTACCCTGCTCACTGATGTTGTAAAACAAAGGTTTACTGACGCCCGCATCCCGTATGGTGGTGATCAGTGTTTCCACATAGGCGGCACTTTTTTCAGGCGCCTGGCGGTGTTTAGGCTCATTAAATAATTCAAAAGCGATAATGTCAGGGTCCTGGCCTATGACTTTGCCGGTGTAACGGTTTTTGTGAGCTAAAAACTGACTCAGGTAACGCTGTTGTGCAGCGATGAGTGCCGGGTTTTCATTCATGTCATTTTTACTGTAACCCACAGCAAAACCGGGTTCAGAAGGATCCGGTTCGGGGTAACCCGAACCCCACCAGGCTATAGGAGTAATAATGGCGCGAATGCCACGTTCCTGTAAACGCATCATCAGGTAATCAAACAGATCAAGATATTGGTTATCAAGGAGATTTCCTTCCTTATCACTGATTACTTTATCCCACACATGAATGCGATAGGCATCCAGTTTGAGCCGTGCTATGTGGTCAACATCCATGTCTATCGCTGCTTTATGATCGATGCCGCGGCGTGCGATAGCGCGATAGCCATAGGCAAAAGGCGCGCTGTAATTGGCGCCAAACAGATATACCGGCTCGCCATTTGCCCACCGCAGTGTGCCATTTTCAACAGAAACCGGTATTGGCTGTGACTCGTTGCCGGCCATAGCAGCCGGCCCGTTTAAAGCTAATGCGCTGAACAGTAGTGCCGTCTTAACTGGTTTGGTAAACATCGGGTCTCTCCTTAAATTATGCTTCACGGTAACCATGCGGATTGGATGACTGCCAGCGCCAGCTGCTTGCCACCATATCATCAAGACTGCGCACTGCCTGCCACCCTAATACAGTTTTTGCATGATCCGGGGAGGCGTAGCATTGCGCAACATCGCCGGGGCGTCGTGCAACAATTTGGTATGGAATTGGTCGCTGACTCACCCTGGCGTAGGCTTTAACCATATCAAGTACCGATACACCTGCGCCTGTGCCTAAATTAAAAATATGTGCTCCTGGTTTACCATGCAGGGTTTCTAACGCTTTGGCGTGACCTTCGGCCAGGTCACACACGTGAATATAGTCCCTGACGCCGGTGCCATCCTTGGTGGGATAATCTCCACCGAAGATAGACAGCTCGGAACGTTTCCCCACGGCTACCTGGGCAATAAATGGCATCAGGTTGTTTGGGATGCCGTTTGGATCTTCACCAATTTTACCGCTGGCGTGTGCGCCAACCGGATTAAAATACCGCAGTATGATGGCGTTAAATGCACTATTAGCGACAGCCTGATCCTGCATTATCTGCTCGACCACCAGTTTACTTCGTCCATAAGGGTTGGTTGCGCCAACCGGAAAGTCCTCTGCTATTGGCACACTGTGCGGGTCGCCATATACCGTTGCAGATGAACTAAATACTAAGGTATGCACGCCGGCATGTTGCATGGTTTCGATCAAAACCTGACTGGCTGTTACATTATTGCGGTAATACAGCATGGGCTTTTCTACTGACTCGCCAACCGCTTTAGAGCCGGCAAAGTGGATAACGCCATCAATATTGTGCTCACTAAAAATTTGCTCCAGCAGTGCCCTGCTACCGACATCGCCCTGATACAGAGGAACGCTTGTCTCACAAATGGTTTCGACTCGCTTGAGGGCTTCGGGATGACTGTTTGAAAAATCATCGACCACTACGACTGTATGGCCTGCTTCAATGAGTGCAATGCAGGTATGGCTACCAATATATCCGGCACCGCCGGTAACTAATATGTGCATAACGAATTCCTAAATAAAGTTGTGCTTGTATTTCTGCAACTCAGCCATCATCCGGGATTGTAATGGCGAGGTTAGCCGAATCAGAGCCAGCCTGAATTTACCGCAGCGGGTCTGGGTATGTGAACGATGGTGGCTGGCCTGATTGATCTAAAAACTGAAATTGTTTGAGTAGTAACCTGGAAAGCACTGCCGTAAGAACAACAGCAGTGCTTATCAGGCATGCTTACATTGAGTATTGAAAGCCAAACAGATAACGGCGTCCCCACTCGGCATACTGTCGAGGTCGGGATGGATCATTATCAAAATATGAGGTTGATGCTTCGTTGGTCAGATTCTGACCTTGTAACATTACCCGGAAGTTTTCTGTAAACTCGTAAGCGATGCTGGCATCCAGAGTTGCTTCATCATCGATGGTGAAAATTGCCCCCGGGTCCCAACTACCAACGCTGGTGTATGCACTGCGGTAGTTGTAAGACATTTTTGCATCGATTCCCGCCTTGTAGTACCACAGAGTAAGACTACCCACGTTTTTTGAAAGTCCGCCCATGATCAGTGGATCGTTTTGTGGCTCAAACTCTTTGACGTTGGTGTCGGTGTAGCTGTAGTTTGTGTAAATACCAAGCCCATCGAAGGGTTCTGGCAGCATATTAAAGGCTTGCTGGTACATCACTTCCACGCCGCGAATCTGACCTCCGTCACCATTTATCGGACCGGTAAACTGATAGTTATCACCATTAATATTTAAGGTTTCTGTTGCAGAGCCAACATGGCTCTCCAGATCTTTAAAAAACAATGAAACAGTCAGCGCAGCATCTTCAGCAAAAAAGTATTCATAGCCGAGGTCAATCTGATCAGCCACAAAGGGATTTAACTGAGGGTTTCCTCCTGATGCAGTTCTCACTGTCGATGTTGTATTGATTTGTAGTCCTGTACGCATTTCGATTAAAGGTGGGCGCGACATGGCACGGGACAGCGCAAAACGGATTTGCGAATCGTCAGTAATACTAAAACGCAGGTTTAATGCCGGCAGTATTTCAGCGTAATCATGGTCAATAGACACTGCGGTTAAGGCGCCGCCGTCAGACTGTTGAAAACCACTGGAGGTGGATTGCGTGCTGACATATCTTACGCCGGCATTACCGGTGTAGGGAATACCTGCAATCTCGCCATTGAGATTAAACTGAAAGTACGCTGCGCTATTGGTTTCCTCTACGTTCCAGCTGTTTAATACGTCATTATTTGTTTGGTTATGCTGAGTGCGATTGTCGATACCACCAAAGGCAGATTCGGCGACTTCTGACCAATTTCCGATGCTATAAAGTGCCGGGACATCGTAACCATCACCGAGTTCGTAGGCAAAAGCATCAACCATGACGTTGGCGTCACTGACATCCTGTTGCCAGCTTACAACATTGTTATCTTTTTCACGATCCGTCCAACGAACACCAAAGGTAATCGCATCAATCACTCCCCACTCAAGTGGACGGGAGAAATCCACTTTCGCCGTAATCATTTCATCTTCTAATATGCGGTCGTTATCAACCTGCATATAGTTAAGGCCATAATCACTGATATCGCTGATATCATAACCAGTGCCAATGGCCAGACGCTCGCCGGTGGTATCCCAGCTGTAATCCATACCATTAGCATCGGCCTCGGCATCATAGTACCAGGACTGAATATTCACCCAGCGGGATTCAATAGACGCTTCTGAGTAACCAATATCCGTATTGATTTTCCACTCATCTCCCAGCCACTCGGCGTTTAACCCAGTACTGATCAGTTCATTGGTTTGAAACCAGGTAGAATTGTTGGCGGTGTGACTACCGCCCCATAACATACCGCCTGCGATGATTTGTTCCGAACCATCCTCTTTTGTAATGATTTGCGGCGGGTTACTCGCATTAGCGATATTCCAGTTATTCAGGCCACCCCAGTTACCCCAGCCGTCAAACCATATCTGGTCTTCACGCTCTTCAATATCGAATTTGGAATAGAATAAATCGTACTTCATCTCAAGGCGATCAGTAGGTAACCACTGCAACACGGTCATTGCGCCGAGGCGTTGATTATTACCGCCTTTCGTTGCAGTTTGTGCGCCCCAGGGAGCGGCTTCCGGCACGCCATTGCCATTGGCATCACCTTGGTCAGCAGTGACATTATTATATTCCCATGAGGTCACGTCTTTTTGAATAGATGGCTGATCCTGAACGGCAATGCCAAAGGCATAACCAAAGGTGTCAGAAACTGGATCGATGTAACTGAAATTAGCCCGGTAGCCATCACTATCTGCGGTGGGTATATCGTCCGCAAGGGGATACTGCATGATATGACCGCTGACATTCAGCAGGCTTTCTTCTTTATCCAAAGGCTCCACAAATTGCATGTCGACGAGTCCCGAAATGCCGCCTTCAATATTTTTTGCCAGTGGACTTTTATATACTTCAACTGAACTAATCAATTCCGCAGGGAATTGTTCGTAACGCACGCTGCGGCTAGGCTCGCCGCTGACAATTTCACGACCATTCATGGTGGCCAGATTTAAGCGCGGTCCCATTCCCCGTATAGATATTTGGCTGGCGTTGCCACGATCTCGGTCGGCTGCAATACCTGGTAAGCGGGCAAGGGCATCGGTAATTGTGACGTCAGGTAGCTGACCAAGGTCATCCGTTGAGATTATTTCAACGGTTGAGTCGGCTAATTTCTTATATTGCAATGACCGCGTCAGGGTATTACCAAAACCGCGTACGGTAATGACTTCTGCTTCAATGGCATCGGTATCAGTTTCTGTATTTTCAGTCTCTTGTGCGTTCGCTGCTGATACATTTAAGCACTCTGCGAGTGCCATTGCAGCAAGGCTTAATTTAAACGGTGTCCTCATCCAGTTACCTCCTAAGGTAAAGGCTTTCATGTGTGTCAAAAAAATTGTTTGAGTGCATGAGCATTGATGTCAAAAGGGGCGCAGACATTTGCCCGTCGGTGTTTTCTCATGCCATAACAACTTTATAACATATGAGGGTAAACGTTTACCATGAAAAACTGAAAAAATTTACCCTGAATTATTTCTTTCGCTATTATTAAAGGGGGTGGGGGAGGGAAAATGCTTACCTTTTTGGGTAAGGGAGGCTTTTCTCTTACGTATCTAATTCCACAAATACGCCCGGAAGCCTGAGAAATACGGAGGGCTATATTGTGTGCTTAATGGGCGACGAAAGTGAAATGGCTTTGCCTGGGAGTGTGCTGCATCTGCTTGAACAGTTTTGGATTGTCGAATGGCAACTACCAGCCGGTGATACCCATACTTAGCAAGATCTACCCTATCCGAATTTTCTTTTAGTCATCGACAAGAGGGGGGCCAATTTGCGGCCCGGTTAGCAAGGTGTTCACTTATACGATGAGCGGTACCGGCAAAGTTATTAGCGTTATGATTAAACGGTTGCCATTGCTTGATTAATTGAAATAAAGTTTGTGCTGTAGACTAGGATTTTCACAATGATTATCCCCCGATAATTAAATTTCGGGCAGTATAAATCCTGCAGTAAAAGACAACCATATGATTTAAATTAAAGCTATGTTCAATTTTCAGAACTTTGGGAACAAGTTGTTTGATTTTTGTCACTTCGGCGGCGCGTGCTAAGACGCAGATGACTGCGCCAATTTATATATCCCGGGTAAAAGCCGTCAATTCCAGATTAAAATCAATTGTGCAACTTACCAGGCGTGGTTACTAAAAACAGGCGTTGAGTCTTGAGACCTTTACCACTAACGACAACCCTGATATCGCCTAATTCTCCGTTCGACTGAATAATTGCCTGTAGCTTGCCGCGAAATGTTTTGCGCTGTGATTGCTTAAAACTTGCCGCTGAGCGTGGGTTCCCATTGCCCAGGGCAATAAGGGTTGCGGCACCTGACACATTCACCGTCAACGCTTGATCGTAGTCCCAGTGATAGACTTCCCGGCCCTTTGCATCCACTAACCGGATGTCCAGATATAAAATGTCAGTCCCATTCGCCTGAAGGCTGTTTTGTTCAGGGGTAATGGTTGTTGTGGCAGGGCGGGAGCTGCTTAAGAGACGCCACGTTGCCATTACCTCACCATCACTGTTTAATCCTCGCGCAAGCAGCTCTCCTGGTTGATAGGGAACCTTAAACTGTGCGGTATACTGCTGCTGTTTGCTGGTGGGCAGCGTTCCGTAACTGCGGTCATTCACCAACAACTCTACTTGCGGGTACACCGAATATACAGTGACATTTACCGGCTTGCCCTGCTGTTCAGGCCAGGTCCAGTTAGGGTGAATGTCCGGGTAAGTCCAGTAATCATACCATTGTGGATCAGGCGTAGGTGACAGCGAAGGGTGAGGCGCTTCAACAAAGGCCGATACCGTGTACTGGCCGGTATTCCACAACACCTGTCGATAATAGGCTGCCGGACGCATATTGCCGAGTACGTCTATTTCGCCGGTGTAGGCCAGTGTCCACGGGTAATCGGCAAGGCCTGCCCATTCTGGCGCGTAGCCTGTCCAGCCGATGGAAGCTTCGCCCATATAATCCCAGCCGGTCCACACAAAGTCACCAATAACATAGGGATATTCCTCTACCAGTTGCCAGTAATCGAAGGCCTCTTTTGAGTAGGTTTCTGAGCCATACATAAAGCGGGCCCTGCCGGCCTCATAGTCATTCACGTAATTGTGCGGTTGGTAGTTGTAGCCAACTACATCAAAGTTCGCAATAAACTGCGCTGCCGATTCACCTGAGGTATTGGTGCCAATGGTCACCGGACGGCTGTTATCCAGGGCTTTTACTTGCTCAACCAGTTGTTTGGCCGTGCGAGCGCCTAATGCTGATTCTTGTTCCGGTATTTCATTACCCACGCTCCACATAATAATGCTGGGGTGATTGACGTCACGCTGAATAAACCGCCTTAAATCGGCTCGCCAATCCTGTTTAAACACGGCTGAATAATCGTTGATGTTGTCCCATTTATGTTGGTTCCAGCTGTCAAAAGCTTCGCTGATAACCAGTAACCCGTGCTTGTCTGCAGCGCGTAAAAACGCACTCGATGGCGGGTTATGTGCAGAGCGTACGGCGTTGTAACCAGCGGCAATGATGGTTTTTACTTTGCGGGCTTCAGCCTGTGGGTGGGCTGCGGCCCCCAGTGAATAGTTATCGTGGTGAATGTTCATGCCGCGTAAAGTGATTGGCATACCGTTTAATAACAATCCTTCAGTCTTACTAAGTTCAACGGTGCGCAAGCCAAAGGGAACGGTTTGTTGATCAATGATTGTGTCGCCCTGTTTGAGTCGCTGCACAAGCTGATACATCTGCGGATTTTCAGGTTCCCAGAGTACGGCATTGTTTACTGTCAGTGTACTGACAACAGGCAAAGTGTTCGCCTGATCAGTAACGGGAATCTGTTCAAAAGCCTGGCGTTTTCCTGCCAGTAGCACTTCGTTTTCCAGCACAACAGGATGCTTGAGAGTACCGTCAAGGGTGAGTGAAGTGCTGATTTGCAGCTCGGCGGATTTGTTTTGCACTTTGCGAGTCACCACCTTCGTACCCCATACCTTTATGTGAGTACGATGCTTTTTTATCAGTTGTACCGGGCGGAAAATTCCCGAGCCGCTGTACCAACGACTGTTCTTCTCATTGTTATGCACCTTCACGGCAATGATGTTTTGCTTGTTCGGCTGAAGGTGAGCGGAGATATCCACCTGAAAGCCGGTATATCCATAATAGTGTGTCGCTACTTCAATACCATTAACAAATATGCTCGAATTCATATATACACCACCGAAGATCAGGATATACCGATAGTCAGGCTCTATTCCGGTAAGTGTTTTGCGGTACCAGCCAATCCCGCCTGTTGTATATCCGGTGTCATAGGCCCCGGGAGCATCGTCAGTAAAAGGGCTTTGGCTATCACCGCGATCTTCAATCGACCAGTCATGAGGTATTGATACTGTACGCCATCCTGAGTCATCAAATTCAACCTGGCTAAACTCTTTGCTGTGGCCGTGATGGAACCGCCAGTTTAAATTGAATTCGGCGTGGTCTTCCGACGCTGCGCTGTATGGCACTAGCAAAAGTGGTAATAACGTCATCAGGAGGGGAAGTTTTCGTAGCGTTGCAAACATAAGGAATATAGCCGTTTTTGTTTTCCCTAATATGACATAAAATTTAACATTCAGGCAAATGAGACGGTGAATTTTCCTTTTGTTTTAACCTTGTTAATAAGGATTATGATACCTTTTTACGGCTGATGATTTCCTAAAATTATATAATTAACAGATATTTGCGCTTTCATCTTATTGTTGATTAGCGTTTTTTCAACTAAAATTTAAAGGGTAATTGTTACCCTTTTTTTGGGAAACCTCTTTCATTTCTTGGCGGTTCAAGCTACCCTGATGTTATTCGTATGTTAACTGGCTGTCTTCGCTTAAACAGGGCGTGCTGAACAGACGCCTGGCTCAGTGTAAAGCGTGATCAGCCATCACAGTTTGAAAGGTAAATTGAGTGAAAAAGTGTGTTTTCTTGCTTCCTTTATTGGCACTGTCAGGATGTGCCAAAGACACCAACCCACCAGTCGCATCGCAATTAAATCATAGTCAGGTTCACCATCAGGGAACGCTTTCCACCTCGCTAACGAATGAGGTGCCAACACCATATAGTTTAAATGCCGGGTGGCGGTTCGTTCGTGATGTTGAAGACAGGGGTGCACTGACACAAGCGAATTGGACTGAAGTAACGCTGCCACATACGCCAAAAGTTGAACCCATGATCGTTAATAATCAATGGCAGGGCACTGCCTGGTATCAACGCGCCTTACCGTGGTCAGATTCGTGGCAGGATAAAATCGTCCTTATTCGTTTCGAGGCGGCAATGAAAGTCGCTGACGTGTGGTTAAACGGTAAAAAAATAGGGCACCACAAAGGCGGTTACCTGCCTTTCACCCTCGACCTCACTGATCACCTGCAGCCTGGTAACAATACATTACTGGTGAAGCTGGATAATCGTGACAATGAATTGATTGGTCCCAAGCCACTATCTACATTGGATTTCAATACTTATGGTGGGCTGTACAGAAGTGTATCACTGGTTGTTAAAGAGCCTGTTCATATCACCGATGAGCAATTGGCGAATAAAGTCGCCGGTGGTGGGGTATTTGTCACCTATCCCACGGTAGACGAAGCGCAATCGCTAGTGAATGTTGCTACTCATTTGCACAACCGCAGCGCTGCTAATAAGCAGGTTACAGTGCGCCAGACGTTGCGATTCAACGATGAAGTTATTCTGAGTGAGGAACAGGGCATAGTTTTGCCTGCAGGCGCGGATCAAAAGCTTGAACAGCAGCTCACAGTTGAACAGCCCCGTTTATGGAGCCCTGACTCGCCAAACCTGTATGAACTGGAGACAACGTTACTGCATAACGGTGAGTTAATGGAGCGGCAAAGCCGCAGAATTGGTATCCGCGAGTTTGCCTTTAACGACAACCACGAGCTTCTGATTAACGGAGAACAAGTATTCTTGCGTGGTGTTAACCGCCATCAGGAATACCCGCATGTTGGTTATGCGCTGTCTCCTCAGGCTGATTATCGCGATGCAGTGCGCATTAAGTCGGCCGGCTTTAATTATGTGCGGTTATCTCATTATCCCCACTCTCCGGCGTTTATGAAAGCAGCAGACGAACTTGGGTTAGTGCTGCTTAACGCCATTCTGGGCTGGCAGTTTTATAACCCGGATCCTGCATTTCAGGCGCAGGTGATAGAAACCTGCCGGGATCTGATCCGTCGCGACCGCAACCATCCATCCGTGATGGCCTGGGAGTGCTCCTTGAACGAGTCAGCGATGCCGGAGGCGTTTGTTGCTGAATTAGATAATACGGTAAAAGAAGAGTATCCGGGGGCGCTTTCTGCTGGCTGGATGCATGGCTACGACATCTACTTGCAAGCTCGACAACACCGACTCAAACATTATGAAGAGCCAAGACAACCCTATAATGTGTCTGAGTACGGTGACTGGGAGTATTACGCCCAGAATGCCGGGCTGAATCAGGATGACTGGCAGGGGCTTAAAGAAGAGGAACGTACCAGTCGCCAATTGTTAGGCAGTGGAGAAAAGCGTTTGTTACAGCAAGCCACTAATATTCAGGAGGCTCATAACGATAATCTGCAGACACCGGCGTATGCTGATGGGTACTGGGTAATGTTTGATTACAACCGCGGCTATGCCGACGATATTGAAGCATCCGGCATAATGAGTGTGTACCGGCAACCTAAGTACAGCTATTATTTCTATCAAAGCCAGCGCTCACCGGATCATGAGAGTGCTGCTTACGACAGCGGACCCATGGTCTTTATCGCCAGCGAGTGGCAAAGCAGTTCCAGTACTGACATCCGGATTTATAGCAACGCCGAGGAAGTTGCGCTGTACTTAAACGATCAGCTTGTAGAGAGAAAGTCACCACAGCGCACCCGACTATCCAGTCACTTACCCCACCCTCCGCTTACTTTTAGTCTTGCTGAGTTTACTGCGGGGACATTGCGCGCAGAGGCCTATATTGACGGCCAGCAGGTTGCACAGCATGAAGTGGTGACTCCGGGGGAGGCAGAGCGCCTGACATTAGCGGTAGATACTGCTGGTGTTGCCATTGCCAGCGAGTCGCCCGATCTGATTTTTGTTTACGCGCAGTTACGCGATGCGAACGGCAATCCGGTTTACGACAATGGCATTCCAATCAGCCTGACTGCCACAGGCAACCTGGAACTGGTGAATCCTGAACCGGTCGTCAGTGAGCGAGGTCAGGGGGCTTTTCTGATGAAAACCTTTGGAGAACCTGACGGTGCAACAATTACCGTTGAGTCACCTGAACTCGGTGCGGCGTCGTATACGTTTTAGTGTTTGCGGGTAAATAAGCGCTACGGCTTGCTTTTAACGGCGTGAAGGGCAAGCCGGTATAGCTGCACTCTTATGAATGAGTCAGGGATAAGTGAGTCAGGCGGAGTGCGCTTACAATCAAATGTCACGCAGGCTTTGACTTGCAGTCAGTGCCCGCTTTACTATAACTTTAAAAACTGGATTTGAGGAAGATTTGTGGTAACAATCAGTGATGTAGCAAGGGCTGCTGGCGTCTCTTCAGCGACTGTTTCCCGGGTCGTAAATGGCAAGGGGAAAGTCGGTGACGCATGCCGCGCCAGAGTGCAAAAAATTATTCAGGAACTCGGCTACAAACCCAATTCTTCCTCACAGGCTTTTTTGCACCGCCAAACCATGAATGTGGGGCTCATTACTCCCAAAATTTCGATGGAGTTTTTTGGTAACCTTGCCGCGGGCGCTGAAGTCGCAGCAAGGGCTAACGGTTACAGTTTGCTTATCTGCAATTCCCTGTATGAGGAAGAGTCAGAAATGGCCGCCATTGAAAGCTTGCATGGCAAGGGCTGTGAGTCGATTCTTATGCACAGCGATTATTTAACCGATAAGCAATTGATCGAGTTAAGTGAACGCTATAAAGGGCTGGTTTTCATTAATCGTTACATTCCCAAAATTGCCAATCGCTGTGTATGGTTCGACAATGTGGCTTCCTCAGCACAAATCGTCGATTTGTTAGCCAGCCAGGGTCACAAACACATTGCCGTGGCAACCAGCATTTATCAGAACCGCGATCCTCAGCAGCGTTTGTTGGGCGTGCGTCAGGGTTTTATGATGCAAGGCCTTAACTTTAATGAAAACCTACTGGCGGAGTCCACAGCCAACCTCGAAGGCGGTAAAGCCTGTGCCAGAGAACTGTTACAAAGTGGCGAGCCCTTTTCGGCAGTCATTGCTTATAACGATTTGATGGCGGTGGGCGTAGTTCATGAGCTGGTAAAAAATGGATACAAGGTGCCTCAACAGGTCTCTGTAGTGGGCTTTGATGATTCTGCACTATGTAAAGCCTGTATCCCAACACTGTCTACTATCAAATACCCCATTGAAGAAATGGCCAACTACGCCGCGAAACTGGCTATCGATTTAGCCAAAGACACAGCCACACCGGAAAATAAAACCCACTTGTTTACATCGGCATTAATTGAGCGTGACAGCGTAGCGGCAGCGCCCGTTTAAGGGCAGTTTGCCATCAGGATGTTGGCTGACGCTACGTAACTGTGCGCTGAAAGGTAAACTTACTCAGCACCAACAACGCTAACCCGCTGAAAACCAGACTGCCAGCAACCAACACCAGTCGCATTGTGAGCAGCACCGAGTCCGACTGAGCTGCAGTGGTATCTGCATTAAAGCCAATAACATTGAGCAGTAAACCTGAGCCTACAAAGGATATGACCAGCGCCAGGTTTGCTACGCGGTTATGGCGTGCAACCACATAACTGTCGCTTAAGCTGCCCGTAAGACGTTGGTTTTCATAACAGATGTCTGCAAGTAGTGCCGGTATGAGTGTTGTGTGCGCTGTCCAGACCCAGGTTCCGAGTAAACTGTCGATAATAAGCCAGTATTCCATCCCCGGCTGATAAACAAACCACTTACTCACTGCATTAATGCAATTAACAACATAAATGAATTGCAGGGTTCGCTTCTTACCAAAGTGGTTGCCGGCTTTTACTATCACCGGAATAGCCAGCAATCCAAACAGGGCATAACCGGTAGAAAGGTAACCTTTCCAGATCGCACCCTGAGCAATGTCACCGGCGTTCACAAAGTAGACCAACACGTAAAAATCCAGGTTGATGCACACACCGATGAGACCAAACTGGATTACGGTAACGGCAAACAGCCATTTGACCTGGCTGTAAAGGGACGGCGAAAAAGGCGTGCTGGCCGGGTTGTTTTCATGGGCTATGGCTCGTTTTGCCCTGGAACGACACAACAGACCACTGATGCTTGAAAGCATACCGATCAGAAGCACAGATACCCATAAGCCAATGGTTTTCATACCCAGCGTAAGGGAAAAAAACAGTTTTGACTGGGCCAGCGGAAACAGCCAGAAATAGATGATAGAGCCGAGCTTTTCAAATACAGTGGTGAACCCCATTACGGCAGTCAGCTCATGGCTCTCAGAGGTTGACTCAACAGCCAGGCAGCGCACTACTACCGTCATGAAGGTAGCAAAAAAGAAAAAGACCAGTGAGCATCCAAACAGGTAAAGTATGCTGAGCGTATCCGACCAGTGAGTGGGGACCCGCCACATTGCTGCAAATGACAGCGCACAAAACCAGCCGGACGCTGTCAATATAACGCGATGGCTGTGTCGCACAGGTGAGAAGGTATCAATGACTGTCGCCGCCCATGGGCTGATTAGCGCTGAGAAAAAAACCGGAATGGTCAGCACCAGACCTAACAAAAAGGGGTCCACGCCCAGCGTCATTTGGTAATAAGGTATGGCCAGGGCACCGATCCCATGACCAACAAAGAAAATGGCAAAAAAACCACTACCCAGAGCCACTTTGTGTTTAAGCATGGTATTGGCCTGTTAGCTAAATCATCCTCGGTAAAAACAAACGAGTGTGCATAATCAACAGCTTACCTCATTTATATGCTACGACATACAGAAAAGCCTGTTGGCAGTGCAACAGGCTTTGTCTGTATAACAGCGACATTAATGGATTAGCGCTTAATTATCCAGATATTGTACGCCATTTGACTCGATATAATGTGCCTCTGAGATATCCACTCCTCGAATTGACAACCCGCCAGCATCCATTATGGCACTGGCAGCAGGGTTGACCTGCGCATTGTTGTCAAACAAAGAACGTGTGGCGGCATCGTCATCCTGCCAGTCAGGAGCATTCAACCAATTGTTGGATTGTGTCCAGGTGGCCCCCCAATAAAACAGGCCGGCGAAGCCATTAATATTTTTAACCGCATTGGTCAAATCAAAGAGGTAGTCATACTGGCCTTGTTTGGTTTGCGGATAAGACGTAGTGCTACCTGCATCACTGGTGGTCCAGTATGCAGCGGTTTCTACCATATATACCGGTATGTTAAAGTAGCTGTGCAGCGTGCTGATAGTGGTGGTGGCATCGTTAATTGTACCGTGCCACATTTCGTAAAAAGACAGTCCGATAGCATCCATTTTACCGCCGTTGTTGGTATAACTGGCATACCAGGACGTGGCGGCACTGCCCACACCAGCGTAATGAATGATGACCGGAATATTGTTCGACACGCTTTTTACGGCATCGTACCCTGAGTTGGTAAATCTCACAAAGTTACCCCATCCATTGTCGCTGATATTACCCAGATTCCATAGCATGCCGGGGTTTACTTCGTTACCCACCTGCACCATATTCGGCAATACGCCTTCTGCTGCCATCTGGTTAAGCACATCACGGGTGTAGTTATACACGGTATTTTCCAGAGTATTTACATCCTGATTAAACCACTCCGCAGGGGCCCAGTTCTGGCCCGGATCAGCCCACCAGTTAGAGTAAAAGATATCGAGCAGAATATTCATATTGTTTGCCCTGGCTTCTTTGGCCATAGCAATCACATAATCCAGATCCTGATGCAACGCATAGCTATCTGGCGGAGTTACCAGCAAGCGAATGCGCGCATAGTTAAATCCTTTATCGGCAAGTATTTCAACGGCAGTGTCGTTACTTGTGCCTGGCGCGGGTGACTGCAGTTCAAAGGTAACATCGTCAATGCTGGTCCAGTCAGAGTTTTGGGTATAAATGCCGATGGTACAGCTACTGCTGGTTACCTGAATGTTATCCAGCACCACTTGCGTCCAGTTACCCCATGCCGCAGCAGGAATCACGGTCTGGCTGTTCTGACCGCCGCAATCACTGGCAAACAGTGTGGCTTCATCGGTATTGCCGCCAATTGTATATGCTGACAGACGATACGAACCCGGAGTCAGACCGGTTATCGTCTGATAAGTCGACACCGAGTAACTGCTGTCAGCAGACCAGTGAGTTAGCCGGTTACCGCTGCGGCCGGATGACTCAATTATCTGTGCTGACGTTGTGCCGGACGTATTCCATCCACTGACACCATTTTCAAAACCTGGATTTGTTACCAGGTTCTGGCTCAGTACCTGGCCGGAAAATAAAAGCCCCAGAGCCAGGCCTGAAGCTTTGACTATCGACGGACGCCTTTTGTGCGCTGCCGGTTCAACGGTTTGAAACCACTTTGTTGTAAAGGTCATAACGTGCTCCATTCTGTATTGAGGGATAGTAGTTAGTCATAAGTCGAGTTAGTCATAAATTGCAAAGGGAAATCGATTACCCTTTAAAAAGGTATCCTTTACCTTAAGGTAATTCAACACTGTTCATACATAAAAATAACAAAGTGTTTACTATTAACTTGCGTAAAGCAGCTTCCCGTGTCTGTTTTATATTGTTTTAATTACTGATATTTAATGGTTTTTGTTGGTTATCTGGCGAGGTGAGGAATCTTCTGTGCGCAGCTAGCCCTGATGAAGCTGTTTAATAAATGAAGTTTACTGACGGTTTTGTTGCTTTACCGTTGAGGAATATACCCCAGAATATTTTTCATCCTGTTGTTTTTTAAATACTAAATCTTAATTTTATGCCTTTCTTCTTTATTTCCGGCGATGTTTTTCCGGTTAGAAATAGGTTATCTCTGGCTGCAAATAAAGAAATCAAAAAGGAAAATTCAGGTAAATAATTTGGTAAACGTTTACCCTGTGTGTTATAAAGATATTGCGAATTTGAGCAAAATTGTTAACAGGTCGGCTCTGGTAAGTGGTAGCAGCGGATGTATTAACAAATAAAAACGATGGCCAAAGCGCAGTACGGCTAAAGATATCGCACACGAGCGGACGATAATCGCCGGAAATTCGACACACAGCTGGTCTGTACATGCAGCGCAACTTGTTATGAACAGATCTGAAATATTGTAAGAACTGAGATGAGATGAAAATGATTAAAAGCAAAGTTTCTCTTGCCGTGCTTGCGGCACTGTCAACTTGTGCCTTAAGCCACTCAGCGCTAGCGCAGAGTGAATCTGGCGAGCAAAATATGGAGGTAATTCAGGTTAAGGGATTGCGAGGCAGCCTCGAAAAGGCAGCGTTTCAGAAGCAAACCTCAGATGTCATCCAGGACAGCATTGTTGCTGAAGACATCGGCAAGTTTCCCGATCAGAACGTGGCGGAATCACTGCAACGTATTACCGGGGTGTCTATTTCACGGGTAAATGGCGAAGGTTCACAAATCAGTGTGCGTAGTTTTGGCCCCCAGTTTAATGTTGTAAAGCTGAATAATCGTACCCTGGCCACTACCACGGGCAGCAGAAGCTTTGACTTTCAGGTGTTGCCCTCGCAGCTGATAAGCGGTGCAGATGTGATCAAGTCACCCACTGCAGATCTTACCGCCGGCAGTATTGGCGCATATGTCAACATAAAAACCGCTAAGCCCCTCCAACAACCAGGTTTTAATGCCTCTGCAACGGCAAAAGCCAACTATCACAGTCTTATAGAGGAGGCGACGCCCGAATTTGCCGGTGTTGTAAGCAACACCTTCGATGACGACACCTGGGGCGTTCTGTTTGGCGCCTCGTACAAAGAAAACAGCAACCGCATTGATAACTACCGTACATCCCTTTGGAATCAGTATGCCGGCAATGGGAGCGGCTATGGCTTTCCCATGGACGCTGGTGAAGTGCTCGGAGAAGACGGTAACCCAACTACACTGGACGGAAGCCGCGGACCGGGACGCACAATATTCAATATGATTGATGAGGACCGCGAGCGCTTTGGGGCTAACTTCGCGCTGCAGTGGGCACCCAATGATAGTTTTGAATCAACCTTAGATGTCCTGTATACCGATTTTCAGCGTGAATATCTGGGATCGGGCCTGCAGGTACCTAACCAGACACCCCGTTACACACGCGCGGTAGTCAGTGATGAAGGAACTCTGCTGGAGGCAACGATTGCTAACACCGACCTTGAAATGAATGTGGTGTACGGACTTGAAGAGTCACAAACCACAGCATTTGGCTACAACGGTGTTTATACCGGTGACCGGTTTGTAATTGAATTTGATGCATCTTATTCAAAAGCCGAGAGTAGCTATGAGGGCGACGATACGACAGCCTTGCACTACACATTGTTTGATGACAATGGTGATATTCAGCCAGGCGAAATTGTCCTCGACTATCGCAATGAAATTCCCAGTTTATCTACCAATGGCAGTCTGGATGTTACTGATTTATCCAAAGTGCGGGCAGCCTGGCAACGTTATGCTGCGAACGAAGCTGAAGATACGGTAAAAGAAGTCAAGCTGGATGCCTTGTACGACATTGATGCCGGGCCGCTGGTGTCGGTGAAAGTGGGCGCCTCGTATATTGATCGGGAGATCGCATTTATGAACTTTGGAACTGAGTTTGACCCGGTCACCGGCGGCGAAGCGTGGAATGGTGCAGGCATGTGGATTGGTGACGGCAGTACCTGGGGCACAGATGCGTCCATTGGTGTGTTACCCAATTCGGTGCTGGAATTGTCTGACAATAACTTTATGGATGGCGAAGGCTCAGGCTTTCCTCGTCAGTGGGTGCAAATCAGCGATCATCAGGCGTACCGCGAAGCAACCCAGGCATACCTTGAGCAAGCGGTAGCAAACGGTGATGACTGGCGCGCTGACATTGTTAACAATGGCTGGGATACGGTCTACGCAAGCCCGGGTGGCACTTATCAGAATCAGGAATCAATGGGCGCCCTGTATGCGCGCTTTAACCTTGAGGGCGAACTGGGTGACTACACCTGGCGGGGGAACGTAGGTGCCCGCTACATCGATATTAACAATACCGCGCAAGGTACCGCATCAACCATTGACCTGCTAATGATCAATGAGCAATCCTCGAATCTGCCTGAGTCGGTGGATAACACGGCAACGACGTCTGCGAAAGCGTCAGAAGTGGAAACCTCAGAAAGCCATTTCCTGCCCAGCGCAAACTTTGTGCTTAATTTAGAGAACGGCTTTATGATGCGCCTGGCTGCAGCCCAGACTATCACCCGTCCGTCGCTGGCCGATGCTGGTGCAAACTTAAGGGAAACAGCCGGTGTTGATAGCCCGACAGTCACTATTGCCGGGGGCAATCCTTATCTGCAGTCTTATGAAGTTGATCAGTTCGACTTCTCGCTTGAGTACTACGGTGATAATGGCAACGCCTATTCCGCGGCATTCTTCTATAAGGATATTTCCAACTTTATCTCTACCATCACCACTGTCGGTGCCTGGCAGGGGCCAATTTCACCCGATCTGGTAGAGGCTTATGCCAATCTCGGCCAAACAGTAACTTTTAATTCAACCCGCAAGGAAAACCGTCCGGGCGGTACTGTGCAGGGCATTGAATTAGGCTTGTTGCATAACTTTGAGTTTTTGCCGGGTTTAGGTGTACAAGCAAACTATACCTATGCCGACAGTGAAGACAGTGGCGCGGCGCCGATTAATCTGCCCTCTGTGGTAGAGCCGGGTAATGGCCTGGAAGGCTTTGCAAAAAACTCCTATAACATCATTGCCTTTTATGACAAAGATGCGATACAGGCGCGTATTGCCTATAACTGGCGCGATTCGTTTTTAAGTAGTCGCTCCGGAGACGGTATTCAGCCTGAGTATAATGATGCTTACGGGCAGTTGGATGCAAGCGCCTCATACGATATTAACGAAAACTTCACGGTGTCTCTGGAGGCGATAAACCTCACTAACGAAACCCGCTTACAATACTACGGTCAGCGTGACCGGGTGAGTTTGGTAGAAATGACCGGAACGCGTTATTACCTGGGGCTCAGAGCAACGTTTTAATCGCGGGTTGTTTTAAAAAGCTAAGCAATAAGCAAAGAGAGGCACGGGACTGCCTCTCTTTTTGCGCTATAAATACAGCGATAATTGCAGGTAAAGAGTATGCAGCATCAAAATGTTAGCCAGTATGTCATTGTCGGCGGTGGCACGGCGGGGTGGATGACGGCGGCGTTATTGTCGAAGGTATTACCCCAATCATCGGTGAGCATTACATTAGTTGAGTCTCCGGATCAACCGTCCGTCGGGGTTGGTGAAGCAACGGTGCCCTCATTTGTAGATTTTGTTCGCTTGCTGGGCATTAATGAGCAGGAGTTTATCGCCAGCACAGCGGCGACTTTTAAACTGGGGATCCGCTTTACTGACTGGCTTCACAAAGGGCATAGTTACTGGCACCCCTTTGGCAATGTTGGCGCCCGTATCGACGGTCAGAGCTTTTTTCAGCAGTGGCTGAATGCACGCCACGGCGGCTTGCAGAACGACTATACCGATTTTTCCCCCTCCGCGCGTATGGCAGAAAAACACCGTTTTTTTGTGCCGGATTCGGCAAAACCGACTAACTTAAGCCGGATGGGCTATGCATACCACTTCGATGCGCATCGCGTCGCAGACTTTTTATGTGACTATGCAACCAGCAGAGGGGTGATTCATAAGCGAGAGCATATTGATAGAGTGCGCGTTGACCGCACGCTCGGCACTATTACCGGGCTCACTACCGCCGACGGTAACGAAATTGATGGAGAGTTCTTTATCGATTGCAGCGGAGACAAAGCTTTGTTACTAGGCACAACACTGGGCGTGGCATTTGAAAGCTGGCAGCAATACCTGCCCGTAAATGGCGCGATTGTAGCGCAATCTGAAAAGTCCTTAACGTTACCGCCTTACACGGAGTCTATCGCGGAGCCGATGGGCTGGCGCTGGCGCATTCCGCTACAAAACCGGGTGGGCAATGGGCTGGTGTTTTGTGATCAGTACTGCTCTGTAGAGCAAGCAACAGCATATTTTTCAGCTTGCCTGAAAGACTCTGTTACGACTGAACCCAGACACCTTGGCTTTGAAACCGGTCGGCGCCAGGTATTCTGGGAAAAAAATTGCGTAGCTATTGGTTTGTCTTCAGGCTTTCTTGAGCCCCTTGAATCTACCGGAATTTACCTCATCATGCGAGGCGTCCTTAACCTCGCTAAGCTGTTGCCATCGATACCTGCGTGCCAGGCAACCACAGCTGAATACAACCGCTTGATGGCAGCAGAATACGAAAATATTCGGGACTTCATCGTATTACACTATTGCTTGTCGGACCGGGATGATTCCCCATTCTGGCAAAGCTGGCAGCGTCGTGCGCTGCCTGAATCACTGCAACAAAAGCTGGCCTTGTATAACACGCGAGGGGCACTGGTCCATAACGATTTGGATCTGTTTGCCTCTGACAGTTGGCATGCAGTGCTGGCAGGCATGAGTGTATTACCGCGCGGCATGGATCCATTGGTGGAAAACACTAATGTGAGCGAGTTAATAAAACTGCTCCAAAAATTCGACTATTCCCTCAATCACTCTGTTGAGCAACTTTTTCATCATAAGGATTTCTTAGCCGTTTATGCACCTGGCTGAAAGTACGAAATACTGGCTGAAGCGCGGTGTGACTTAAACCCGGAACAAGCTGCACAATGATTGCAGGTTTTGCCCGGTATTCACTGCAATCTGCGTCCATAATAAAGAGAAGTTACATGTTCAGTGGTGATTAATTTTGGCACCTGGACCGCCACGAGACGACAGCACGATTGAAGTTATTGCGCTGGATTACAACATTGAGCGCTCGTGTTTTTCCCTCGATAAGATTGAACATGCAAGCCCCGCTACCTGGTCAAACTATGAACACGCTATTTGCAAGGTATTATTGGAAAGGTTTTCCGACTTTCAGGGCGCAAATATCGCCGTCACGGGTAATGGGCAGGCAACATTGCAGAGGTAAGCAAGTCAATGACACAGTCTTACGTTTTTATGCGCGATGACTTTGAAATTACCGTGCCGCCATCGATTATTTGGTTGAGATTATTGATGAGGTGATCAGGGCAAGCGGAGTCGTTCGAATGACCGGAGGTGGCTTTGGCGGCTGAGCAGGCCGCTATTGCTCATTGGAAGAGGTGGTGAGGGGAATAACTTCAAGTGTGTACTGTTGAGAGGCGATTTCCTGCTTGGTGGATTTGCTGACTTCACCGAGCTTCATCTGTGCCGGGCCGGTAGGGTCGAGCAAAATAAACGGCATGCCGTCTATCATCATTGTGGTATCTTTTGTGAGCGGAGTCATGGCAATCGCCAGTAAAGCATGGTTACGTAACAGCACGAGTCGCATAGAGTTATTCGGCAGAAAAGCTCTGATTAAAGACGCAGTGAGTACTGACTTACTGTCGCAATCGCCGAGATTCTGATTAAGCACCGCCAGTGGTGGCGAAAAGCCAGATCCATTACTGGAAACGCGATTGGTCAGCTCATCATAGGGGATGGTCTGTGCCCAGCTTAGCAGCAGATTAAGGTAAGAGCGCGCATTGGATTGCTCATCAACAATATCATACAGCGATTGGGCTAACGGGATCAGCGGCAGCGTGCTTTCTTCAATGTAGCGAATGTGGTTGGGTTTAATTGCTTTTTGTAACAGGGGCGTTTGGTAATGCTGAAAATAACGCTCGGTCAGGTAGTTATCGAGAGCGGTCTCCTGGGTTTCCTTTAATTCAGTGGTCAGCTCATCGAGGCGTTTTTCATCTTTACCGCTTAAGCTGAACTCCAGCGAATCATGTCGGTTAATCAGCTTAAAACGAGCCTCTCGGGGATCAATATCCCGCGCAGCTTTGAGTAACTCTATCTCGACTGCCCTGAGTGCCAGTTGAGGATTGTAGTTAACCTGTTGAACAGGCAACTGCTGGCTGCTGTCATCGGGCAGTAAAAATGAAATTTTACGGGGTTTGTTATCGTGATCAAGCCAGGCAAAGGTGTACTGGGTTCCTTCTGCTGTGGCTGAACGGCGATAAGCCGTTTGTTCGGCGTGGGCAACATTGATTAAGCCGCACAGCAGGTAACACCAACTTATAAAGCTAATACATTTCATCGCGCGCAACTTAACCGAGTCATCCTTTAAGTGTAGCGCAATTTTTTAGCTTACGAATAGTCTAACCAGGCTGGCCCGGTTCAAACCAGTTAAGTTGTTTTTGCAGACTAACCACACCGCCGACAATGATAAGGGCTGGCGGCGCTATTTCACTTAACTGTGGATGATCAGGCATATCTGCCAACGTGCCGGTGATCACCTTTTGCTGGTGGGTGGTTGCTGATTGTACCAACGCAATGGGGGTCGATGCGGCTAACCCATGTTTAATAAGCTGTTCACAGATAATCGGCAAGCCGGTTAACCCCATATAAAACACCGCGGTCTGATTTGGTTGTGCCAACGAAGGCCAGTTTAAATCGATGCTATTGTTTTTTAAGTGGCCGGTGGCAAATACCACAGACTGCGCATGGTCGCGGTGCGTAAGTGGAATGCCTGCGTAACTGCCGGCCCCGGCAGCAGCGGTAATCCCCGGTACCACCTGGAAGGAAATGCCTTCTTCTATCAGGCGTTGGATCTCTTCGCCACCACGACCAAAGATGAAGGGGTCACCGCCTTTAAGCCGCACAACCCGGTTACCTTCTTTGGCATAGTTTACCAACAGCTGATTGATATCGTCCTGCGGAACGGTGTGGACACTTTTGGCTTTGCCAACGTACACTTTTTCGGCGTCGCGACGCACCAGTTCCAGGATTTGCGGCGATACCAGGCGGTCGTATACCACCACATCGGCCTTTTGCATCAGGCGTAACGCGCGAAAGGTCAGTAAGTCCGGATCGCCGGGCCCGGCGCCAACTAGATAGACCTGCCCTTCGGTTTGCTTATTGGCGGCAGCGGCAGCGAGAGCCGCCTCAAATTTTTTCTCGGCTTTTTCGTTATTCCCCTGAGTGACCTCTTCGGCGATGTCACCGTCGAGCACGGACTCCCAGAAATAGCGGCGGGCCGTTACTGAAGCCAGTGAGGACTTAACCTTATTTCTGAATCGTTCAGAAAAAGCGCCCAGCTTGCTGATATTGGCAGGAATCAACGACTCCAGCTTCTGGCGCATATAACGCAGCAATACCGGTGCATGGCCGCCACTGCTCATGGCAATGACGATAGGCGAGCGATCAATAATTGAGGGCGTAATAAACCCGCACAAAGGCGTGTTATCTACAACGTTTACCAGCAAACCGCGAGCCGTGGCCTCGGCATGGATTTCAGCATTTAACGCTTCGTCGCTGGTGGCAACAAATACCACTCTGACATGGTCCAGATCAGCTTTTTCAAAGGGGCGTTGATGAAGGGAAACCTGTGCCGAACTGGCCAGATGCCTGACCGTTCCACAGATTTCAGGTGCTACTACCGTTACCTGAGCTTCGCTTTTTAACAGTAGTTCGAGCTTTCGAGCGGCCACTTCTCCCGCCCCCACTATCAGGCAGGGCAGGTTCTGTGTATCTATAAATAACGGGAAGTAGCGCATATCAAACTCTCAGTGTTTCCTATTGCAGCTAGTGTGCCCCGTTATTTATATTATTCAAACGAATAAAAAAGAATTTTTTAGACCTTAACGTTATTTGCCGCGAGGTTTGCCTCTGCCTGCACCAGGGCCTTTTCCCTTGCCTTTTGCTGGTGGCTTATCAGACCATTCACGAAGCGCCAGACGTTGGCCGGCAACGCGAGTACCCTGCAGGGTTTGGCGAGTGTCTGCCGGCATACCTTCTGGCAAGTCTACGGTACTGAAATTATCATAAATTTCGATAGCGCCAATGTGCTTACTGTCGATATTCGCTTCGTTAGCAATGGCGCCTACGATATTGCCGGGCTTAACACCGTGTACGTGCCCCACCTCAATGCGGAAGCGCTGCTTACCTTCATCCGGGCGACGACTGTCGCGGGGTGACTTACGGCGAGCATCACGGCCCTTGCCACCATCACGGTCGCGGCGGTTGCTATTGTCGAAATCACGGTCACGACGGGGCTTGCTGTGCAGGTCCGGACGGTCTGATTCTTTCAGCAGTAAAGGTTCGTCACCCTGAGCAATCTTCACCAGTGCGGCCAGTAATACTTCCGGGCTGGCTTCAATCTCTTCGCGCAGCATGTCCACAATTGGCATCAGGTTTTCAATGCTGTCGTCTTTGGTGGCTTCGGAGATGCTTTGCTTAAAGTTGCTCAGGCGCGTTTCGTTTAATTCTGTGATCGACGGAATCGGCATGGATTCGATAGTTTGGCGAGTCGCTCTTTCAATCGATTGCAGCATGCGCTTTTCGCGGTGAGAAATAAACAGAATAGCATCACCAGTTCGCCCGGCACGGCCGGTACGGCCGATACGGTGTACATAACTTTCCGTATCGTAGGGTACGTCGAAGTTAATGACATGGCTAACGCGTTCTACGTCGAGGCCGCGGGCGACTACGTCGGTAGCAACCAGAATATCAATCTTACCTTGTTTGAGGCGATCAACCGTACGCTCCCGGGCGTTTTGTGGGATATCGCCATTTAGCGGCTCCACATCATATCCGCGTGCGGCCAGTTTTTCTGATAATTCCAGCGTGGCGGTTTTGGTGCGCACAAAGATGATAACCCCGTCAAAGGGCTCAACTTCCATAATACGCGTTAGCGCTTCAAGCTTATGGTGGCCGGCAACCTGACAGTAACGCTGGCGGATAGTGCTGGCGGTGCTTACCTTAGAGGCGATTTTGACATGCTTGGGATCTTTTAAATAACGCTCGGTTATTTTTTTGATGGGTCCGGGCATGGTTGCTGAGAACAACGCCGTCTGACGTTCTGCCGGGGCATGACTTAAAATCAGTTCTACGTCGTCGATAAAGCCCATACGGAGCATTTCGTCGGCTTCGTCGAGCACCAAAAATTTCAGCTGGTCGAGTTTAAGCGTGCCACGTTTAATGTGATCGATAACCCGACCCGGGGTACCTACAACAACCTGCACGCCACGCTTCAACTGGCGGATCTGGTTATCGTAAGACTGACCACCGTAAACCGGTAGTACGCGGATTTTTTTAGAGAAACTGGCGTAGGCCTGGAACGCTTCGGCTACCTGAATGGCCAGCTCCCGGGTAGGGGCCAGAACCAGCAGTTGCGGGTAGTTGCCTTCGATGTCCAGGTTAGCCAGCATGGGCAGTGCGAATGCTGCGGTTTTACCGGTACCGGTTTGCGCCTGACCCAACAGATCGTGTCCGTCCAGTAGTAACGGAATACTTTCCGCCTGAATTGGCGACGGTTTCTCGTAGCCAACTTTCTCCAAGGCTTGTAAGATAGGCTGCGGAAGATTAAGGTCTGTGAAGGTCAGTTCGACATTAGTGGTCATTAAATTACGGATCCTGAATAACTCGGATGGGGCATAGCAGAAAAGCCAGCTGATTATTAAAACACTATTATAGGCCAATAGTAGTGTGGATACCACGTCTGATTGGTATTAGTCGCTGCAACAATACGGAAAGTCAGAGAATCATTTGCAAGGTAAGCTTTATGAAAAGAAATTCATTGAATCGTAACCTGGTATTGGGTGCTGTACTGCTGGGAATCTCCAGCCTGTCACTGACCGGCTGTGGTCAGAAAACCAGTGAAGAACACGTGCTCGCTGCGCGCCAGTTTGTTGAGGCGAAGGATAACCCGTCGGCCATTATTGAATATAAAAGTGCCATCCAGAAAGACCCCAAGGATCCTGACGCGCGATTTGAACTTGGCCAGCTCTACCTGCAACAAAAAGACTTTGCGGCAGCCGAAAAAGAACTTAACCGGGCATTGGATCTGGGCTATGAAGTCAGCGAAGTGCTGCCGCTGATCACCCGGGCCTACCAGGAAACCAATTCAGAAGTAGCCTTGTCTGAGATTAACCACAATGTAGACGGTCTGACGCCGGTAAAACGGGCCGAGGTAACCTACTACAAGCTGGAAGCGCTACTGCGACTGGAAAAGAACAAAGAAGCCAGAGTCCTGCTTGAGGATATTGCAAAAATAGATACATCGAGTGTGTATAAGGGGTTATCGCTGGCACTCGGTAAGGTGCTTGATGACGACTATGAAGATTCACTGCAGGCTATTAACACCTTGCAGCAACAGGCACCGCTGAACAAAGACGTCTTAATGCAGCAAGCACGGCTGAATATGTATTTACGTAATCTGGATGCTGCCGTCACCGCTTACGATGCATATCTGGACGTGGCGCCGGATGATACCGAAACTAAATTTATTCTTACCGCTATCCTGATGGATGCCAAGCGATTTGAAGACGCGGCGCCATTCGTTAATGATCTGCTTAAGCAAAGTGCTACACATCCTTTACTCAACCAGTTTAAAGGCGTGATTGAAGCGCGTGAAGGCAATTTCAGCGTTGCCCTTAAGCACCTGGAAACCGCGATTCAGAATGGCCGAAACGATCCCCTGGCACGCTTGTTAGCCGGTTTCAGTGCTTATCAGTTGGAAGATTATGCTGCTACCACCCGCCACTTGTCGATGATTGCTTCGGATTTGCCGCCATCTCATGCGGCACTGCGGATGCTGGCTAACAGTTTACTGCAGCAGGGTAAAAATGAAGAAGCGACCGACATTTTGGCGCGAGTCGATGGCGAAGCTGAGAACGATGCCATGCTGTTTTCCAAAGCCGGCTATCAATTATTGCAGAGCGGGAATGTGGTAGATGCGAAAGCGATGATTGAAAAGTCTGTGCCAATTGCCACCTCGGCAGAAGACCTAACCCGCATTGGCGTATTACAGCTGTCGCTTAACGATGCCGAAGGGCTGGTCAATCTGGAAGCGGCAGTTGAGCGTGCTCCGGAACTCACCATGGGCCAACAAACGCTGGCAAACGCTTATATTGCTACCCGTCAGTTTGAAAAAGCGCTGGAAGTGGCAGAAAACTGGCAAAAAGCCGAGCCGCAAAATGCCCAGCCCTGGTTGGTAAAAGGGCAGGTCTATATCGCTCAGCAGAACTACCAGGCCGCCGAAACCGCCATTACCAAAGCTGAGGCGCTGGACAGCAATAACCTGAAAGCCAAAATCCAGCGGGTCTCGCTCGCTATGGTACAGGAGCAGCCTCAGCAGGCGCTGGATGCTATTAATCAGGCGCTGAGTATCGACCCAACCGATCAGGCATCGCTGGCGCTACTCTATATTGTGCAAAAGCAAATGGGTAAAGCCAACGAAGCAGTAAATACCATTCAGGAAGTGGTTGCCCGCAATCCAAACGACGACGTGCCTAAAACCATACTGGCCAGAGTCTATCTGGCCGAAAAACGCGTTGTCGATGGCATAGAGCTTATCGAAAAGGTAAAGCTTAACGATGATACGCCCGATTTATACTGGGATACCAAGGGCCGGTTACTACTGGCCGGTTCTCGGATAAACGAAGCAAAAGCGCATTATGAGGCCTGGCTGAGTGAACAGCCAAATCAAAAAACTGCAGTACTTGGCATGGCGATGATCCTTGATTTACAAAGTCGCTTCCAAAATGGTGTAGAGCTAACCGACGGCTTTTTAGAAAAACGTCCGGACCGGCAAATTGAAGTAGTTAAAGCGCATTTTCACGCCATGTTACGGCAAATTCCGCAAACCGAAGCCATTCTTAACCAGTTATCGGCACAAGAGCAGCAGTTGCCCTATGTAAAAGGGATCAAAGCGCGGTTACAGCTTTACCGCGATAACCCTACGGCGGCCATTCCCAACGCGTTAGCGGCTTATGAGGCCATTCCCAATACTCGCAATCTGTTACTGGCCATGGCGGCCCACGAAATGGCTGGTCAGTCAGACAAGGCGTTTGAGCTGGTTACGGCATTCAGAGAAAACAATCCGGACAACACCCAGGCGATGCTTCTGTACGCAGAGCGCCTTATTCAGCGGGATCGTAGCAAAGCCATAGAGGTCTATCGTCAGCTTGCTGATAAGCAACCGGAAAATGCCATAGCGCTGAATAACCTCGCCTACCTTGAGCACCAGGAAGGTATGCTGGACGATGCCGAGAAGCATGCCCGCCAGGCGCTTGAAGTGGTACCCAAAGCGCCTGAAATTGCCGATACCCTGGCCCAGGTTTTAATCGATAAAGGCGAAATCGAAGACGCTAAAGCTATTTACGATAGTGTGATGTCGGAGGAGGTCCGCAGTGATGAAATCTACCTTAACTACATTGAATTGTTATTAAAGATGGACTTAAAACCGCTGGCTAAACGGCGCCTGGCCGACCGCATTTTTGATGCCGCTGACTCCAAAGCCCGGGTAGCGGAACTGGAACAGCAATTTAACCTGTAAGCGCTATTAGGGTGATACAAGTGCCGACTTGTATCACCCCCCCCGCCACTGGTTGCTCAGCTTAGCCGCTAACTATCGCCGGGATCCGGCAGCATGCCCTGAGAACACTCAACCTGCTCTGTTTTTTGTGCCATGATGGTTAATGACAAGACAATAAAAAGAGAGCACCAATGACACTCATCAAATCACTACTCACGCTGACCGTGGGCATTTCACTGTTGGCATCGCCGTGTGGTTATGCTGAAGATTACGGTCGCGCCGTCGAGCCCGACAGTACCGTGGTCACCGAACATAAAACCACGATTAATGGCGACAGGGTAAACTATACCGCTACTACCGGCACACAGCCGGTCTGGAATGATGAAGGTGATGCTGTGGCCACCTTGCACTATACCTATTACAAGCGCAGTGATATTAAAGACGACAGTACGCGCCCGCTGGTAATAAGCTTTAACGGCGGGCCTGGCTCTGCCTCCGTGTGGATGCACATTGCCTATACCGGGCCGGTGATCCTGAACATTGATGACGAGGGTTATCCGCTGCAGCCATACGGTGTGAAAAAAAATCCTTATTCGATTCTTGATGTGGCCGACATCGTGTACGTGAATCCCGTTAACACGGGCTACAGCCGTGTACTGAAAAACGAAGAGGGTGAGCTGCCCTCAAAGGACGCCCAGAAAGACATGTTCTTTGGGGTTAATGCCGACGTTAAGTATCTGGCAGAATGGTTAAATACCTTTGTTACCCGCAATAACCGCTGGCGCTCGCCTAAATACCTGATTGGCGAAAGTTACGGGACCACCCGGGTCTCCGGCCTGGCACTGGCATTACAAAACAGCCAGTGGATGTATCTGAATGGTGTAATACTGGTATCACCAACAGATTTAGGTATTAAACGTGACGGTCCGGTAGACGTAGCAAACCGGTTACCCTATTTTGCAGCTACCGCCTGGCACCACAAACTGCTGGCGCCACAGTACCAGAATATGGCGTTGGAAGAATTTCTTCCTCAGGTTGAAACCTTTGCCTTGAATAAGCTGTTGCCAGCGGTCGCCCGTGGCGGTTTTATCAGCGCAACAGAAAAACAAAGTATTGTTACGCAGGTGGCAGCCTATTCAGGCCTGTCAGAAAAAGCAGTGGAACAAAATAACCTGGATGTGAGTCCATGGTATTACTGGAAAGAGCTGCTTCGTGAGGAAGGTAAAACCGTGGGGCGCCTCGATAGTCGTTACCTTGGGATTGATGGTAAAGACAGCGGTAGCCGGCCCGATTACAATGCGGAGTTAACCTCCTGGCTGCACTCATTTACCCCGGCACTTAATTACTATTTACGCGAAGTTCTGAATTATAAAACGGATGTGAAGTACAACATGTTTGGCCCGGTTCACCCCTGGGATCGCAGCAACGATAAAACCGGTGAAAACCTACGCCTGGCCATGGCCGCTAACCCTTACCTGCATGTGATGATCCAATCAGGCTACTATGACGGTGCAACCAATTACTTCGACGCCAAATACACGCTATGGCAGCTTGATGCCAGCGGTAAAATGAAAGATCGCCTGAGTTTTAAAGGTTACCGCAGCGGTCATATGATGTATCTGCGTCATGAGGATTTGGAGTCCGCTAATAATGATATCCGCGATTTTATCAAAGCCTCACTGCCCGGTAAAAATGAAGCGGCGAAATATGCGCGTTAGGTGGGGTTAACACGTCACCTTTGCACCGGCACCTATTACTCCGTCTTCCCGGAATGCACGTAGTGCTTATTCGGGATCGCCTGAACAGGCTGGCTCAGCCGAGTAACTCGCGATTATTCCTTTCGCTGCATGCCATCAATTTTTTGTTCCAGCCGCTTTAAATGAGCGGCAATATCATTAATGGTTGGTTCATCTTTGTGGGCTTCTCGGTATGCCTTGGCGTTTTCTTCTTCCATCACATTGACCACAATACCAATCACCATATTTAAAAACGCGAAGGCGGTGAAAAAGATAAAGCTCAGATAGAAGAACCAGCTTAACGGATAGACTTCCATGGTTTCGTACATTACGTCTGTCCAGTCTTCAAAGGTCATCACCCTGAACAGAGTGAGCAGTGCAATGGTAATGTCGCCCCATAGTTTAGGGTTGATGTCTTCAAATAGTGTACTGCCGATGGCTGCGTAAATGTAAAAGATGATAAACATCAGCAGCATCACATAGCCAAGCTGCGGCAAGGCCTTCATCAGGGAAACCAGAAGTATGCGTAATTCCGGAATGATAGAAATCATTCGCAGTACCCTGAACACTCTTACCAGCCGTGCTATCAGCGCAGTATCGCTGTTTTCCAGTGGCAATAAACTTACTAACACAATCAGCGTATCAAACCAGTTCCAGAAGCTCTTAAAGAAATTGAGTTTGTTTTTTTCACCTAAAAAGCGAATGGTGAGTTCGATTAAAAAGAATGCGCTGATCAGCCAGTCCAGTACGTTGGTCACTTTATTAACTGTTGTTGGCATGTCGTAGGTTTTGGCGCCCACCAGTAACGCTGAAAATATAATGACTGCAATAACAAATAGTTCGAAGACTTTGTTGGTTCGAACCTGTTCAAATTTGTGCTGGAGATGAGATGCCTTCATGGTCAGTTAGTTTCGTTTGAGAATCGTGAAATAAGACTATATGATTGTGAAATATCAATTTTTCAGGCCGTATCATGGACGACAGCAGTGAAAGTTTGCAAGCTAAATTAGCGCAACTGGCAGAACAATTAAATAACCATGCGCCGAGTGTTGAGGAGACTCTTCAAATAAAGGCGTCAATGGAAGAAATCCTCCAACGCCTTGAAGCCCTGCAATGCACGTCCAGGCCCTGATACATCATTGTGCCAATAAAAAACGCGCCGCAAGGGCGCGTTTTTTGGTTTAAACATACTTACTCGGCATTAACCTTCGCTTCGCGCATGCCCTGGCTTACCAGCTCAAGGTCACTGGCCGTCAGATTACCGGCTGCTTGTTTAAGCGTTACCATTGCCTGAATAAAGTCATAACGTGCACCAGAGAGATTAGCGCGAGCGTCGAACAGGTTACGGGTGCTGTTAAGTACGTCTACGATGGTACGCGTACCCACATCAAAACCCGCTTCAGTTGCTTTCAGCGCACTCTCTGCAGATAAAACCGCTTGTTCCAACGCACGAATAGTTGAGATTGAGGCTTTTACATCATTGTAAGAGCTGCGAACCGACTGGATGGTCTGACGGTGTGCCAGCTCCAGATCCTGTCCGGCGCTGACAAACAATGCTCGGGCACGATCGGTTTGAGCAGATACCTGACCGCCCTGATAAATCGGTACAGAAACATTCAGACCAATACTCTGACTATCCTGAAACGGCGTTTCGTTGGTGAAGAACGGTGATGAAACTTCGGTTTTCGAACTTCCGTAAGATGCCGATAAGCCAAGTGTCGGGTAGTGACCGGCTGTGGCAATATCAATTTCCATTTTGGCCACATCCATAGCCAGGCGTTGAGCCAGTAAGGTCAGGTTCGAATCTTCAGCGATATCCAGCCACTCGGTAACGGCCTGAGGCGATGGCGATGAAGCGGCGAAACGTTGGGTATCCAGCACGTCCAGGCGGTCATGATATTTACCGGTAATCACGCGCAGCGCTTCACGGGCCAGCTCGATGCGGTTTTCCGCAACAATTTCCTGAGCAACCGTATTATCGTAATTAGCCTGAGCTTCGTGTACATCGGTAATGGCGGTTAAGCCCACTTCAAAACGCTGCTTGGTTTGTTCCAGTTGGCGTTCGATAGCGCGTTTCTCTGCCTGCACAAAGTCCAGGTTGTCCTGTGCGCGCAGTACGTCCAGATAAGCAGTTACCGTGCGTACAATTAGTTGTTGTACCGCGGCAGCGTAGGTAGCGTCGCTTTGCTCTGCAGATAATTCGGCCTGGTCCAGACCTAACCAGCGAGAGTGGTCGTATAACGACATATTGAGGTCAATGCCCCAGCTGGTAGAATCACGGTCAACTTCTACGTCGACGATTTCGAAGGTCGGGTTGCCGTTTTCATCTTCACGTTGAATGTTCTGGGTAGATTCACTGGTAGACGTAGAATAGCCCAGTGAGCCTGAAATTTGTGGTAACAGCGCGGCACGGCTGATTGGAATAGCCTGATAAGCAGCGTCGCGTTGTGCTTTTGCACGATTAACAACCGGATCGTTGGCCATGGCTTGTTGATAAACGTCCAATAAGCTATCTGCTAATACCGGTGTGGCCATTCCCAGACCAAGCATTAGCGATAAAAGTGTTTTTTTCATGTTTGTGCCTTCAATCTCAACTGTGTTTACTAACTAAATGGGTGATATGGGTAGCAAAATTACGCTAGTATGGTTAACGGGTATGCCTTTGCCCGAACCATGCACCCAAATGACGATCTCACTTCTATTACATTGGTGTACTTTAAAAAAATCACATAATAAAAGACACAACTAAGTCGTAACAGAGCTTGCGTAAGTGTAACAGAATATGTGTCTTCTATGTCTGAGTGCGCTTATACAAAAATTATATATACACTCATGATCGTAAATACTCAATCGCGTATATTAACTGGTTTAACTAATAAATGAGAATGCAATGACAGCGAAAATTCAACGTTTCAACTCAGAAGACGTCAAAATCGCGGCAATTGAACCCTTGTACGAAGGTTTCTTCACGATGGTTCGCTACGACTTTTCGCACAAGAAATACGACGGCAGCTGGACCGGCAACATCAGCCGGGAAATCTTCGAGCGTGGCCACGCGGTTGCCGTGCTGCCATACGATCCGGTTCGTCAGGAGTTTGTGTTGATTGAGCAAATTCGGATTGGCGCGTTGCCCACCACCAATTCTCCGTGGCTGATTGAAATAATCGCCGGCATTATTGATGAGGGGGAAAGTCAGGAATCAGTCTGTCACCGCGAAGCGCAGGAAGAAGCGGGGATTGCTCTCACTCACCTTACCAAGGCCTTGAGTTACCTGGCGAGCCCGGGTGGCACCACCGAAAGGTTGCATGTGTACGTGGCCTGTACCGATGCGGCTAATGCCTCCGGTGTGCACGGACTGGAGTATGAGTCAGAGGATATTTTAGTCCACCGGGTGGCAGAAGACACAGCCCGTGAATGGCTTGAATCAGGTAAAATAGACAACGCTGCAAGCATAATTGCGTTACAATGGTTCTTTATGAACAAACACACTTTGTTAGAGCAGTGGCAGTCCGGTGACCAGTAACAAGCGTAAATATGTACCTAATTTACCCACCTTGCAGGCAATCTGCGAGCGTAATTATGTGCATCTGTTAAACATGTTACCCGACTGCGATACCGAGGATCTTACCTACCGGTTTACGGCCGGACTGGGCTTGTCTTACCGTATTCAGATCATTGAATCGGCACGCTACACCAGTACCATTTTGGTGGAGCAGGTAAATGTATCCACACCCGGTTATCTTAAGCCATCCATGACAGTAAGGCTGTATCATGATGCGCGAATGGCAGAGGTGACCTCCAGCCAGAATGCCGGTGCGCTGGCGCCTTCTTACGAATACCCCAATGCCAAAATGCGTCTTCGCAACGAAAAGCACATGGTTAATTTATTTTTAACTGAGTGGCTGAATTTTTGTTTGAATCACAACGCACAACCTATTGCCTCAACCTGAATGAAGCTGATCCAGATATCTGACTGTCATTTATTTGAATCACCCGAATTATCTGCCTACGGTGATATTATTCCCGCTCAATCCCTCAGTGCTGTGCTGGTTGCCGCCGTTGAGCAACAACCGGATGGTCTGTTATTTACCGGTGATATCTCCGGCGACGACAGCGGGGCCAGTTATCAGTTATTTCTGAGTTTGTTGAACCAGTGGGGCGGGGAGATACCATGGCGGGTGATCCCCGGCAATCACGACAATAACTCCTATTTTGAGCAGACGCTTAAAGCCAACTGGTTACGCGCTGATACGCCCTGGATACTCAAAGGTAAATACATTCATGGCCTGGATACGCGCCTTGAGGGAACTCTCGGCGTGATTGATGAAAAGCAACTGGCCAGCGTTGCGGCGAACATAGCCCGGGCGCCTGATGCAGGGCATCTGCTGGCAATTCATCATCATCCGGTTGCTACGGGCAGCTGGATGGATAATCATGCGCTGAAAAATACCGAAGCGCTTGCCCGCTGGCTTGCAAAGCAACCGATAAAAGCCGTATTACATGGTCACATTCACGCCGAAACTCAGGCTCAGCTCAGCAATACTCCGATACTTGGTGTGCCGTCTTCGTGCTGGCAGTGGCAACTTTCAGCCGAGTTTGGCCTGGCCAGCGAAAGACCTGGGTTTCGGGTAATTGAATGGGCAGAAAATGGTACTTTTACTTCCCGCATACACCGGATAACGCAATAAAACAGGAGTCGTAATGGCGTCGATACTTTACCTACATGGATTCTTAAGCTCCCCAAGCTCGTTAAAAGCCAACCAAACCCGGGCGTACCTGCTACAACATTTTCCTGACACAACCTTTATCTGCCCGGAATTATCCAATAGCCCTGCCGAACTTGAAGCGCAATTGCAGGCGCTGCTAAAAGCGCATCCGGATTTACTCACCGGAGGCCTTAAGGTGATAGGCAGTTCCATGGGCGGCTATCTGGCAACCTGGCTCACCGAGCAATACGGTGGCAGAGCGGTACTTATCAATCCGGCGGTAACCCCCTTTGAATTGCTTAAAGACTATCTGGGCGAACACGAAAACCCTTACACGAATAAACGTTTCGTTCTTAGCGAAGATGATATCGGCCATATCCGCGGATTTTATCAGCCGCAGCTGAGTCATCCCGAATGCTATAAGGTGCTGCTGCAAACCGGCGATGAAACCCTTGATTACCGTCAGGCTGTAGAGCATTACTCCGGCGCTGATGTGTATATAGAGGAAGGCGGCGATCACAGTTTTGTGAATTACGAAGCCCACCTTGATGGAATAATGGCTTTCCTTAATTCGGCCAAAGCAACCCAAAGTTAGGTCAAATTGCGCTTCTACCAGACCCCTGATAACATCAGTTAAAAGGTTGTTCTGGTGGCGTCTGCTTGCAACGCTACCATTGCAACACGTGTGCATCTCATACGAAGAATAATCACAACAATGTCGAATCAATATAATTCAGATGCAATTGAGGTCCTAAATGGTCTGGAGCCGGTTAAACGGCGTCCGGGAATGTACACAGACACGACCCGCCCGAATCACCTTGGTCAGGAAGTGATCGACAACAGTGTGGATGAAGCGCTGGCGGGGCACGCCTCTAATATCAAAGTGGTACTGCATGAAGACCAGTCCCTGGAAGTGGTGGATGACGGTCGTGGTATGCCGGTGGATATTCATCCGGAAGAAAAGATCTCCGGGGTTGAGCTGATCATGACCAAGCTCCATGCTGGTGGTAAGTTCTCCAATAAAAACTACGAGTACTCCGGTGGTTTGCACGGTGTGGGGATCTCGGTGGTTAACGCGCTGTCTAACCGGGTGGAAGTTACCATCCGTCGCGACAGTCAGGTTTACTTTATTGCCTTCGCCGATGGCGACAGAGCCGAAGACCTCAACGTTATCGATACCTGCGGCCGGCGTAATACCGGTACCAGCGTGCGCTTCTGGCCTGATCCGCAATATTTTGATTCGGCAAAATTCTCCGTAGCAAAACTTTGTCATAACCTGCGTGCAAAGGCAGTGTTATGCCCAGGCCTGCGGATCAAGTTTGAAGACAAGATCGGCAAGGAAACTCACGAGTGGCACTATGAAGACGGTTTACAGGATTACCTGATAAGCGCCGTTAAAGATTACATTACCGTGCCCGACGATGTGCCTTTCACCGGCAGTTTCAGTGGTAACGGCGAGGCAGCTGACTGGGCCGTAATGTGGTTACCGGAAGGTGGCGAGCTGACTACCGAAAGTTATGTAAACCTCATTCCTACTGCACAGGGCGGCACACACGTAAATGGCTTGCGCCAGGGCTTGCTGGAATCTATGCGTGAGTTTTGTGAATTCCGCAGTTTACTGCCACGCGGGGTTAAATTAACGCCCGACGATATCTGGGATCGCTGTGCTTATATTCTTTCCACCAAAATGCACGATCCGCAGTTTGCCGGCCAGACCAAAGAGCGTCTGTCATCGCGTCAGGCTTCTGCGTTTGTTTCTGGTGTGGTGAAAGATTCATTCAGCCTGTGGCTGAACCAGCACACCGACATCGCCGAAGCGCTGGCCGAAATGTGTATCAACAACGCGCAGCGTCGTTTACGTCAGAACAAAAAGGTAGCCCGTAAAAAGGTTACCCAGGGCCCGGCGTTGCCAGGTAAATTAACCGACTGTGGCTCACAGGATATTACTCAGTCTGAACTGTTCCTGGTGGAAGGGGATTCCGCTGGCGGTTCAGCCAAGCAGGCTCGCGATCGTGAATTCCAGGCCATCATGCCGCTGCGCGGTAAGATCCTTAACAGCTGGGAAGTGGACTCCGGGCAAATACTCGGCTCGCAGGAAATTCATGATATTTCAGTGGCGTTGGGTATTGATCCCGACTCCGAAGACTTAACTGGTTTGCGTTACGGTAAAATTTGTATTCTGGCCGATGCCGACTCCGACGGTCTGCATATCGCTACCTTGTTATGTGCGTTATTTGTGCGTCACTTCCGTGCGCTGGTTAATGCTGGTCATGTGTACGTTGCCATGCCGCCACTGTTCAGAATCGATGTGGGTAAAGAAGTGTTCTATGCGCTGGATGAAGCAGAAAAACAGGGGATCCTCGACCGTATCGAAGCCGATAAAAAGCGCGGTAAGGTAAATGTACAGCGATTTAAAGGTCTGGGTGAAATGAACCCTATGCAACTGCGCGAAACTACCATGGATCCTAATACCCGTCGTTTAGTGCAGTTAACCGCCGACGATAACGACGAAATGCTCGAAATGATGGACATGTTGCTGGCCAAGAAACGCAGCGGCGATCGTAAAACCTGGCTGGAAAGCAAAGGTAATCTGGCCGAGGTAGTGTAATGGCAAACCCGGGAGCACCGCTGCAGGCAATTTTATTCGACCATGACGGTACGCTGATAAATTCAGAGGCGGTTCATTTTAAATTGTGGCAGCAAACCCTCACGCCTTATGGTGTGGAGTTAACCGACGCTTATTATAACGAGACGATGGCTGGTGTGCCCACCTCGCAAAATGGCGTGGATGTGGTGCGGGATTTCAATTTATCAGCTGAGCCTGCGGAGTTAGCCAATACGAAAACCCGGCTGACAGAAGAGCATCTGCATAAAGCTCCTTTTCCGTTAATGCCCGGCGCACTGGAGACCATGACGCTCTGTCATGAGCAGGGGCTGCGTATTGCCATTGTAACTGGCGGTAGCAAATATTCGGTTCAACGCACCCTGGAATGTTACGGCTTTGCCGACTGGGTGGAGTGCGTAGTAGCGGTAGAGGACGTGGAGCACAGTAAACCCGCTCCCGACTGTTACTTAATGGCGCTGGAACAAATGGGCCTGACAGCAGAGCAGGCGATGGCGGTGGAAGATACCGAACACGGTCTGGCTGCCGCAACAGCGGCCGGGCTGCGTTGTGTGGCGATCCCCACGGAACAATCCCTGGGCCATGACTTTTCTGCCGCGGCCGGGGTATACCAAAGCTTGTCTGCGTGGACTAACGAGCAATTTAGCTAACTAACCAATCCGGTGTTGATAGGATATCCAAAAACATGTTCGGCCGATTTCTGTTTATTATTGTACTGCTGTTTGTTGCAGCGCTAACCCTTCTTGCCGTGCTGGTGGTAGACGGCTCGCCAAAGGTCAGTCGCGTATCCTCGCAGCAGGTCGATAATGCCGAAACAGTCCATGCCTTACTTCGCCAGTTAAAAAACAGTCTTGAAGATCGCCACTCACAGCAGCGCGTAGAAGTGTCAGAAGCACAGTTTGAAAGCCTGATGGGATTTGCCCAGCGCGCTTTGCCCGGCTTTAACGGGGCAGTAGAAGTAGAGGCGCAACAAACCCAAATTGCTGCCAGTATTGCGTTGCCGGCGCCGGCTGATGACTTTTACATTAACCTTTCTGCCCAGGTGTTTCCGGGGGAGGGGGTTAATATCGATCACGTAAGGATTGGTAATCTGGTGGTACCGGGAGATACTGCCTTATCCAGCGCGGTATGGCTGGTGGACCGTTTTACCAGTAGTGATGTAGCCAGTACTGCTGCAAATCAGATCACCCAAATCACTATGTCTGATGAACGGCTGGTACTGGACATGCGGCCGTTGGATGAATTACTCCAGCAAATCGATGTTGCCCGGGAAAACATCAGTACCGGTGTGGACGAACTCGGCGAATTAACTACCGATTATCTGGCTTACATTAATGGCTCGCCTTTAGGGCGGTCACCGTCGCCGCAGTCTGTTGCTAATTACCTTAACCTGATGCTCAGCCGGGCCGCTTCACTGAGTGCAGAGGGCGATCCGGTAATGCATAATCAGGCTGCGCTGCTGGCTTTAGCCATCTTTCTGGGCGATCACAGAATCAGCGGACTGGCCGGGGCAACTCAGCCAGAAGGGGATTCGCCGGTTGAGTCTAAAGCGCCGGCTGTGCTGGCCCAGCGTAACGATCTGGCGCGTCACTTTACCATTTCTGCAGCCTTGCAAATTCTTTCCCAACAAAATATGACCCTCGCCATTGGCGAGTTCAAGGAACTGATGGACCGGGCCATGGGTGGCAGTGGCTACAGTTTTGTTGATCTGGCTGCAGATATGTCGGGAATGGCATTTGCCCGTATCGCCACTCAGTCAGACAGCGCGACACGACTCCAGGAACTGGCGCAGGAGGGCCTTCGTGAACGGGATATTCTGCCCTACATCGGTGGCTTACCGGAAGGACTAAGCAAGCAGGAGTTTCGGCACCGCTACAGCGAGGTAGACAGCCCGGCATACCGAAAACAGGTTGCTGAGATTCAACAGCGTATTGATAACCTGCCGCTGTACCAGTAATCGCGGCAGGCTTTACTTTGCAAATTTGCCCGCCGGGCTTACTTCTTCACGCTGCTGGCAAATTGCTGCAGGGTGCTTAATGCCAGTTCTATCTTCTTCACTAACGGCACCAGTGCCTGTTTAGCTTCTTCATCGCTAAGTTGCTTGAGGGCCTGCCAGTCGGCGGCGATCTCTTCCACATAGGGGCCAAAGCGTTTTGAGCGGGTGGCAAAACCGCTGTCGTCGGCAAAGATGGCAGCAAACTTGCCCTGTTGCTGGTGCTGCAACTGATCAAGGATCTGATCGGCATCCACCGCCTTGCGATAAAGTGTTTGTAGCGTTTCCTGTAATTGCTGGTGAACAGAATCCAAAGAGCGCTCCTTAAGTAAAACAGAAAAAAGACTAAAGAATGGTTAAGGTCTGCCGATATAGCAGTGAGGTGGGCAATTCTGCCCACTTTTTAACGTTGCTACAAGCAAATAAGGAAACTGGTATGGATATTCAAGGTGCAGGTGCCTCTGGAACGTCCGGTGCGTCGCTTGAGTTGGCTTCTCTCAAACTGGCTAAGGGTCAGCAAGAGCAGGAAGGAAAGGCGACGCTTCAGCTGCTGGAATCAGCCGCTGACGTACCAAAACCTACATCCGCCAACCCGGCTATCGGTGCCAACATCGATACGTTCGCGTAACTCGGACTGAACCTGTGGGTTTAGTCTTGCGGATAAAGACGTAAGTCAACCGGCGTTTTGCCAGGCTGGCCACCAATTTCGGTAACGAGCTTGGGAACCATAAAGCCTGGCAATCGCTTTATCACTCCGGCCATTATTTCTCTGGCTTGTTCTACATCAATATCAAAATGCGCAGCACCCTGTACCTTATCTAACAGATGCAGGTAATAAGGCATAATGCCCGCAGCAAACACCTTTTCGTTTAACTGTGCCTGTGTATCGGCGGTGTCGTTTACCCCTTTTAGCATTACTGCCTGATTAAGCACTGTGACGCCCGCCTGACGTAAAGGCGCAAGTTTTTCGGTGAGTTCAGCCGACACCTCATTGGCGTGGTTGATATGCAATACCAGTACACGTTGCACGGGGAGCCCGGCAAACCAGCGATAAAAAGAAGTGTCGAGCCTTGAGGGCATTACCACCGGCAGGCGGGTGTGGATACGAAGTCTTTTTACATGGGGAATGGCAGCAATTTTTTCGGCCAGAGCAGCGAGCTTGCTGTCTTTCGCCATTAACGGATCGCCACCGGAGAGAATCACTTCGTCGATGGCCGGATCCGCGGCAATATAGGCGATGTTATTTTCCAGTTCAGCGTTGCTCAGTGAGTTGTCGGCATAGGGGAAGTGCCGGCGAAAGCAATAGCGGCAATTTACCGCGCAGCCGCCTTTTACAATCAACAGCACTCGGCTGTGGTATTTATGTAACAGGCCGGGATTCGCGGTATCATGCTCTGCAAGCGGATCCTGGCTGTAACCAGGCGCGGTGAGAAATTCCTGATTGCTGGGTAACACTTGCAATAATAAGGGATCCTGCCAGTTGCCCTTTTCCATTAATGAGGCAAAAAAGCGCGGCACCCGCATCGGAAACAAGCGACGGGCTTCGGCATGAGAGCCAAAGTCAGTGGGGTCCAGATTCAGGTAACTGAGCAGTGAAAATGGATCAGTAAAGCCACTGGCTAACTCTTTTTGCCAGTTTTGCTCTACAGTTATGCTATTTTTTTGTATTATTTGCGCCACTAAAACTAAAACCTACAGTGTTTATTGAGGAATTATGGCTAATTTCAGCACTAACGAGTTCAAAGCGGGCCTGAAAATCATGCTCGACGGCGAACCTTGCAACATTCTTGAAAACGAATACGTTAAGCCGGGTAAAGGCCAGGCATTTAACCGGGTTAAAATTCGTAAACTGATTTCTGGCAAAGTGCTGGAAAAAACCTTTCGCTCCGGTGAATCAGTAGAAGGCGCAGACGTAATGGATACGGAACTGGCCTATCTGTATACCGACGGCGAATTCTACCACTTTATGAATAATGAAACATTCGAACAAATCGCTGCTGACGAAAAAGCCGTGGGTGAGAATGTTAAGTGGTTGGTAGAAAACGATGTTTGTACCATTACTTTATGGAACGGCGCACCTATCACCGTGAGCCCGCCAAACTTTGTTGAACTGGAAATTACCGAAACCGACCCGGGCCTGAAAGGCGATACCGCCGGTACCGGTGGTAAACCTGCAACACTAAGCACCGGCGCCGTGGTTCGCGTACCGCTGTTTGTGCAAACCGGCGAAGTTATCAAGGTTGATACCCGTACCGGCGAATACGTTTCCCGCGTACAAAAATAATCCCTTCGCTGCGTACCTTCCAACCGGACAGGTACGCAGACTTACCAGCGTACCCTATGACAACTCCAGACAATTGGCGGCCCACCGCCTCTTTACAAGCCCTGCGCGAGCGAGCACAACTCTACACTGCCATTCGCCAGTTTTTCGCCGAACGTGATGTGCTGGAAGTCGACACTCCGGTGTTATCTCACGGTACCGTAACCGATGTGTTCATTGATGGCTTTTCGACAAACTTCGCTTACAGCGACAGTGGCCACAATGAGACATTGTATTTACAGACATCACCCGAATTCGCCTTAAAACGCTTGCTGGCCAGTTACCAGACATCCATTTATCAGCTGTCAAAAGTGTTTCGGCATGAGGGCTTCGGGCGCTTACATAACCCCGAATTCACTATGCTTGAATGGTATCGGGTAGGACTCGATCACCATGCCTTGATGGATGAAATAAGCGACCTGCTGAAAGCGCTTATTGGTGCGCAGCAAACCGAACGCATGACTTATCAACAGGCATTTCAAAAACACCTGAACCTCGACCCGTTAAGCGACAGTACCCAGCGAATTGCTCAAGTCTTTAACGATTGCAAAATCGACCTCAGTGATGAGTATCCCATTGATCACGATGGCATGCTGCAGTTGCTGTTCAGCTATGAAATTGAGCCGAGAATTGGCCAGCATTATCCCTGTTTTATTTATGATTACCCTGCCTCACAGTCGTCGCTGGCAAAAATTAACAGCGATGATCCGCGGGTAGCCGACCGTTTTGAACTGTATTTTAAAGGTACCGAGCTGGCGAATGGTTTTCATGAGTTGCAGGATGCCGCCGAGCAGCGCAAACGTTTTGAGCATGATAACCGCTTACGGCGTACTTTCCGATTTGAGGAAAAACCCCTCGACGAACGTTTCCTGGGGGCACTAGAGGCGGGTATTCCTGCCTGTGCGGGCGTGGCCATGGGCATTGATCGTATTTTAATGCTCAAACACGGCTACACTCACATCGAACAGGTTCTGGCGTTCCCGGTCACTCGCGCCTGACAAATTTTAACGGCATTGCTTAAAAGGGATTTAACGTATAACCCTGTTGTTGTAACAGCGCGTGAGCGCTCATCGCTGATAGCGCTACTTCCACACCGGGCAGAAAAGCCTCGTTTGCATAGCCATGGGCCGCGGCAGACTGACCGCATACAATTACCCGCACCTGATTCGCCATCAGCGCATTCAACAAGGCAATATTCGCATTGTTGGCGCCCTGCTTTTGTTGATAGGCTGGGTCTGCGAGTAAATCCAGTGTGGCACTGCCATGAACCACTAACGCCAGCTCAATATTTTCTGCCGGAACACCGCTGGCCACGTGCATATTAATAAAGCGTGCCAGACTATCGAACTGACGGTTTAATGTACCGGGTTCAGCGCCCTTTGCCACATCAAAAGCCACTTTAAACTGTGCGTTAGCGTTAAATTTGACGCCCTCAACCCGCACCTTTTTCCCGTAGTCCTCAAACACCGGTCCTGCGCTAAAGTCAGCGGCAGAACAGACGCCGGTAACCAGGGTGCAGCTTAAAAAAAGACTCGAAATACACCTTATAACCCACTGACGAATGCCCATACTTCCTCCCGAAATGAAAATAATTGGTGAGATATTGCTGTTATTTTCACCATAACGGAATAGCCCGAACTGATACAGCATTTAATCGTATCCATCAGGTGATAATTATTAATACAGCTGTTTCCAACACAATTGTATATTTAATGGCGCTTTAGGTGAAAGTAATTACTCACTATGTTGTGGTTGGCTCCTGCAGAAGCGCGACAACTTGAATAGTTTCAGCGGTAACTGGCGCTTGACGAAAATGGCTGAAAGAAGGTAATGTTATATTGTAACATTATTTCTTGTCGACAGAATCAGGGTCAAACAAACAATGAAAAAACGAACCGTCATTGGTGCTGCAGTTTTTATGGCATTAACTGCTCAGGCCGCCTCGGCAACCACCGTAAAGGGTAAAGTGACTAACGAAGCCGGTGAGGCTGTCGCAGGCGCTGAAGTGCGTATCGAGGGCTCCAAGCAGGTTACCTTTACCGATGCGCAGGGTAATTATGAATTTAGCGGCGTGCAGATGCCTCATGTACACCTGCATGTATATTCGCCTGATTATGTTCATGGCGATAACGACCTTGGCGATATTAGTAGTGATCAGGTGGCAGACTTTGTCCTGACGCCCGTATCGGTTGAAAATATTGTGGTCACGGCCAGTGTGCTTGGCTCTTCTGTGCTCGAGTCGGTCACGCCGGTATCGGTGATTGATGAATATAAGCTCAGAAAAATTCAGGCCGAAACCCTGGGTGAAACGTTAAAAAACACGCCCGGGGTGCATAGTACCTACTTCGGCCCTGTTGCCAGTAGCCCGGTGATCCGCGGTAACGATGGCCCACGGGTAAAAATTGTGCAGAATGGTCTGGATATTTCTGATGTATCGCGTATTGGCCCCGACCATAATGTAGCGGCAAACAGTACCAGTGCCACTCAGGTTGAAGTACTACGCGGCCCGGCTACTCTGCAATACGGCAGCGGTGCTATTGGCGGGGTAGTTAACGTAGTAGACAATCGTATCCCACGTGAAGTGCCGGCGGGCTTGGAAGGTGATGTAGAAGCAAACTACGCAACGGTTAACGACGGTAAGTTTGGCCGTTTTAATCTGACCGGCGGCCAAAACAATATCGCTTTTCACGTGGATGGTTTTAAACGCAAAACCGATAACGCTGATATTCCGGGTTACGCTTCGGTAATGCCCGATGAAGATGAACAGCCAGGCACTCTGGAAAGCAGTGCCATGGATACCACCAATATTACCGCGGGTTTGTCGTTAGTGGACGAAGAAGGCTACTTTGGCTTCTCGGTAAAAAAGCTCGATAATTTTTACGGCGTGCCTGGTCACCATCATCATCATGAAGAAGAAGAGCATGACGAAACTGAGGGCGAAGAGCACGACGAACACGAGGAAGAAGAGGGCGGTACGAATCTCGACGTGGATATGACCCGGTATCAGGCGGCCGGTGAATGGTACTCGCCGTTTAAGGGCATCAGTTCACTTAAATTTGGCGCGGCCTACACCGATTATGAACACGTAGAGATCGAAGACGGTGAAGTCGGTACTCGTTTTACCAATCAGGGCAGTGATATTCGACTATCTGCTACCCATGCAGACATTGATGCCTGGCACGGCGTGTTTGGTTTGCAATATCACAACAGCGATTACGCCGCCGACGGTGATGAAGCCTATACACCACCAACGGAAACCGAGAGCATGGCGCTGTTTCTGGTAGAGCAAAAGAAATTTGGCTCCCTGATCCTGGAGCTTGGCGGACGCCTGGAGCGCACGACCTATAATACAGACACAGTGGATTTTGAACTTGAGGTCGCGGGGCGTGAAGAAGAACATCATGACGAGGAAGAGCATGAGGAAGAAGAGCATGAACATGAAGAGCATGAACTGGTGTTCGATTTTGAAGAATATGCTTTTACCAGTAGCTCGCTGTCAGCCGGTTTAAACTGGGAATATACGCCTGGTTACTCGGTGGCGCTGACCTTATCCCGTAACGAGCGCGCGCCCAGTCAGCAGGAGTTATTCTCTGCCGGCCAGCATCTGGCAACGCAAACCTTTGAGGTTGGCCTGGTGTACGATATGGACGAAGAGGGCGAAGTGTCTGAAAACCTCCGCAGCGTACAAGAAGAGGTGAGTAATAACATCGATCTGACGTTCCGCAAATTCAGCGGCGACAGCGGCTATACCCTGTCATTCTTCTACAACCAGGCTGATGATTATATTTATCAGAGTGCCACCGATCTGACGGCACTGGCGCACGAACATGAGGAAGAAGAGGAAGCTCACGACGAGTCTGAAGAACATGAAGAGCATGCGGAAGAAGGGACACCGGTGTACTACTTCAACCAGGATGATGCCACCATCTATGGTGTGGAAGCGGAGGGGTTTGTGGATCTCAACGTTAACTGGCGTGTGAGTGTGTTTGGTGATTATATCCGCGCCAAAATCGACTCCGACAACCTGCCACGCATTCCGCCCCTGCGGTTAGGCTCTACCATCAGTTACGAAGGTGAAGCGTTAAGCTCAGAGCTATCGGTAGTGTGGTATGACGATCAGACGAAAACCACCGAATATGAAACCGCCACAGACGGTTACACCCTGGTGAATGCTTCGGTAGATTATCGCCTATCTGATACGCAGGACTGGACGGTATATGTAAGAGCTAACAACCTGTTTGATGAAGAAGCCCGGGTACATACCTCATTTTTGAAAGATCAGGCGCCATTGCCCGGTCGTAATTTTATACTGGGCACGCGTTTTAGTTTTTAAGTTAAGCGTGCCCGGTACATTTCACTTCATTCCCATTTTAGCGGCCTCCGGGCCGCTTTTTTTTTACAATGTTGTTACTACCGATGAAATGTTACGCGCTAAACGTAAAGAAGTGTTAAGGAGTGCAAAGCTGCGCGAGGTTGGCGAACCAACTGCAACATGGAGCGTCTGTTGAGATGAATTTGAATTTCTCAAGGAACCAACATAACCATGTTCACCCAATCTAAAATAATAATGCATCTGGCAATGGCCGCGCTGTTAACCGTGCTGCTTTCGGCATGCGGGAGCTCAGGCAGTTCCACCAACAGTGATTACAATGAAGCTTATCTGCACTTTTACAACGGCTCACCAAATGGCGCCACAGTTTATATGCGGGAAGTGGATGGCTCGGATCTGGGTTACGCTCAGTTTGGCGATGCCAGCGCGCTTATTTCCGGTGAAAAGGGCGATCTGGAGCTTGAGTTTTATCGCATCGACAGCGACGACCAGGAAGTAGTGATTGATACTATTACCGTTACTCTTAAAACCTCTTACAAAACGCTGGTGGTGTTAAGTGGTGACTTTGAAGCACCGGTATTTGATACCTACGAATATTACCGTGAATCGCTGGAAGACCATTTCCGTCTGATGGCCACTTCAACCATGTTTGACAGCACCACCACCTTCGACTTGTATATGAGCGATTCAGGCGACCCTTTCGAAGCGGCTAACTATCTGGGTACGATCACCAGTGGTGAACTTACCGAGTATACTTACTGGGACGGCGACGACGACAGCGACGATTTTAACGAAGACGAGTACACTATCTATCTTACCGAACCTGGCTCAGATGAGGTGATATTTGAAACACCCACCCTCAGCCTGGCATATAACACAGAATATGTACTGATTACCCGCGACCTGTCCGGTGCTATTCAAAACGGTATGGCACTGGATGTACTACTGAACTCTACCACGGTGTATGAAGTGACAGACGTCGACGCTACTTCCCAGTATCGCATCTACAACAGCCTGAATACCGACTCGCCGGTGACCGTAACCTTTACCGGTGATGACGAAGCCGAGGCAATCAGCGTAGAGTTGGCGCCGGGTGAGGCAGGGGAATTTACCGAAGTAGAATACGGTGATTACCGCATTACCGCCAGTATTGCAGATGGCAGTCTGACCACCATGAACAACAAGCTTATTACACTTAATCAGAGTGAAAGTAAGGCCATTGTGCTCTACCAGAATGGTACGTCGCTGGCATCACTCAGCTTTGTGGAGAGTTCCGCTTCGCAAGCTTACGATAAAACCATTAATTTTGTAAATCTGGTGGACGATTATGCTGACGTTGATTTTTATATGGTTAGGCATGATGAAACCATTGATACCGCCGAATACAGTACTCAGCATATTGGCTTTGCCGAGACCAACTCAGATGTAGTGCCAGCGGACTATTACGAAGTCATTGCCGTACATGAAGACAGTAACGAAGAACAATACCTGTTATTCCGGTATCCACTTTACGGCTTTAATGAGACCAAAAACTATTTTATTACCGTTGAGCCCGCCGAAACGAGCTCTGGCTATGAAATAAAGATCGTAAATTAAGCCAAAATAGCTTATATTACGCACCCTCGGCCGGATGTTTCATTACGCATCCGGCCAGCAAATTCCGGCATTCACGCCAATTGGAAAGATATTTTAACAGTTAAACGCATAAAACCCGCGATTAGCTAAAAATAATTCAAATTCCCGCTACACTCCCTGATTCTTTTCTGTTATTATTTCGCGCCCTTTTTAGCGGGGTATGGTTTAAAAATGGTCAATATGATCGTTTTTAGCACAATCGGAGACTCGAGAGAGTCATAATTAACAGCGGAGCATTAATCATGATCCAAATGCAAACTAACCTGGAAGTTGCTGACAACAGCGGCGCTCGCAGGGTTCAGTGTATTAAGGTTCTTGGTGGCTCGCATCGCCGTTATGCAGGTATCGGTGACATCATCAAAGTTACTGTTAAGGAAGCAATTCCTCGCGGTAAAGTTAAA